>Ga0114951_10000148_pt1 | contig 99738 bp, 74 predicted proteins | sample AM7aDNAmetaG_FD_88677 | JGI IMG/M metagenome (GOLD analysis project Ga0114951, IMG submission 88677) | Freshwater microbial communities from Finland to study Microbial Dark Matter (Phase II) - AM7a DNA metaG | ecosystem: Environmental > Aquatic > Freshwater > Lake | place: Finland: Lake Alinen...
GGCAGGAAAAACGAAAGGAAAAAACGACCAAAGAAACTTTACTATATGAATTATAAGCCTTTATAACTTAACTAAACGACATTGAATCGTAAATCGTAAATCGTAAATCGTAAATCGTAAATCCTAATAGGCCCTAACGTTCCTGCCTTCAATATAGTTGATAAAGGCGCGGTTGACCACCTTGTTGCCGCCCGGTGTAGGATAATTCCCGGTAAAATACCAATCGCCCGTATGATTTGGAATGGCTTCATGCAGGTCGTCTATCGTCTGGTAAACGATCTGTACACCTGCCTTGCATGCAGCCGGTGTGAGCAATTCTGAAATCTTGCCGGAGATACGTTCAGCAGAAAAAGGCTGGTAGATCTCCTTCACAAAATTTACGATTTCCTCCTTGGGCAGTTTTTCCTGGGCTTTTGATTTAATATACACCTCGTTGATGATATGCTCCTGGTGGGTATCTTTCAATAATTCAATAGCTGCTTTAAACGCAATGAAGTCGGTGATCTTGGCCATATCGATGCCGTAGCAGTCGGGATAACGGATCTGGGGTGCGGAGGAGGCAATGACGATTTTCCGCGGACCAAGCCTGTCGAGGATACGTATGATGCTTTGTTTTAATGTTGTTCCCCGCACGATGGAATCATCGAGTACGACCAGGTTATCAACATCTCGCCGGATACTGCCATACGTGATGTCGTAAACATGTGCTGCAAGGTCGTCGCGTTGCGAATCACGGGTTATAAAAGTCCGCAGTTTTACATCCTTTACAGCAACTTTTTCTGCCCTCGGTTTTAATTGGAAGATGGTCTTCAGTTTTTCGGGATCAAGCGATGTGCCTGCATTCAGTATACGGTCGATCTTGATTTTATCGCAGAAGTCATCCATCTCCTCAATCAACCCGTAATAGGCATCGATTGCGGTGTTGGGGATGTATGAGAAAACAGTATTTTCAATATCGTGGTCGATCGCCTTCAGGATCGGCGAAGCAAGAAGTTTCCCCAGTTTTTTACGCTCGCGGTAGATTTCCTTATCAGTACCCCTTGAAAAATAGATGCGTTCGAAGGAACAGGATTTCTTTTCCAGGGGTTTGCTGAACTCCTTTTCTGTGATTTTCCCATCCTTTTTTACGATCAGGGCGTGTCCTGGCTGCAGTTCATGGACCAGGTCGAAGGTCACATTCAATGCCGTTTGGATAACCGGTCGTTCGGAGGTGACCACCACGATCTCATCGTCGGAGTAATAGTAAGCGGGCCTGATACCTGACGGGTCGCGCATGACGAAAGCGTCGCCGTGACCAAACATGCCGGCGATCACATAGCCGCCGTCCCAGGTTTTGGCCGCCCCGCGGAGGATCTTCTGAACATTGAGGTGACGGGCAATCTGGAAGGTTATCTCCCGTTTCGGGTTGCCTTCGTGTTTGAATTTCTGGTAAAGGTCTTCATTCTCTGCATCGAGGAAATGGCCCATCTTTTCAAGGATGGTGACTGTGTCGCTGGTTTCGACCGGGTACTGTCCCAGGTCGATTAGCTTCTCGAAAAGCTCATCCACATTGGTGAGGTTGAAATTCCCTGCAAGAACAAGATTTTTTGTTATCCAGTTGTTAGTTCTGACAAAAGGATGAATATTCGTAAGGCTGTTCTTGCCGAAGGTGCCGTAACGGAGGTGCCCGAGGTACAATTCACCGAGCATGTCCATATGCTGTTTCAGCCATTGCACATCATTGAGGCGCTGAGGATGGCGTTCTTCAATGTTCTTCATACTCGCACTTACCTGGTTGAAGATATCCTGGATGGGGGCGCTGGCATTTGACCGGATGCGGTTGATGAACTTATTCCCGGGTTCCAGGTCAAACTTTATGCTGGCTATCCCTGCACCGTCCTGCCCCCGGTTATGCTGTTTCTGCATAAGCAGGTGCAACTTGTTCAGACCATAGAATGCTGTTCCATACTTGGCCAGGTAGAATTCGAGTGGTTTAAGAAGGCGTACCAAGGCGATGCCGCACTCGTGATGGATGGAATCGCTCATTTTGAGATTTCAAAGTGAATTGCAAAGGTACAAATTATTTACCATTGCAATGCAAACCAATCAGGCGGGAGGCTTGAACGTTCCCCAGGGAAAGGGCGCGATTCCAGTCGTTGCAGGCTGCTTTAAGATCGTGCAGGTAAAACCAGGCGGTTCCGCGGCCTAGCCAGGCATCTCCATACCTCGGATCGGCTTCAATGGCATGGTTAAAATCAGCGATGGCCCCGTTAAAGTCCTTCAGGGCCGATGCGCGAAGAATACCGCGGTTGATCCAGGCTTTGATATGGCCGGGATTCAACGCTATGGCAGTATCATAACAGGCCAGGGCCCCCGTGTAGTCACCCCGCTTGTATTTTTCACCTGCTGTTTTGAAAAACGCAAGTGCATCCGACGGGTTTCTTTTGCCTTTAATGCCTGCATTCATCTGAAGACCGAAAAGGGCCTTGTGCTGAAGCCCGGCTAGATCATCGCCGGCAGGCAGGTAAAATCCCATGGTCCACGCCCAGGATGGCTTGCGGGCCTTTAAAATGTCTTTTGAAGGCAGTGATGAAAGATCGACCGGGGGCATTTCAGGCTGAATGGTGTCGGCCGTGAAAATGGCTGCACCTTCATCCAGGTATACCAGCCGCCAGCCGGGCATATCCTTCAGCTGAAGGGTCCACGGGTAGTATTTAAGGTAATTATATATGATGAGCCCGGGTTTGTAACGGCTGACCAGCGAAGGCAGGCCGCCGTTCCAGCTTTTCGTTATCTCGCCGTAAAGTGATTCCTGCATCACCTCCAGCCTCCCGTCGATGAAAACAGGCTGGGGAAGCGCCCATGACAGCCATCCTCCGTACCCGATGCTGTTGAGGATGCGCGTTTGAGGATAATGTTGCCTGATAAACATGGCAGCTCCGACAGGCTGGTGCAACGGATTGATCCCCATCCCGGTTTTATTGAATGAGTTGTTTTCGGCATAATATGCATTGGTAATCAGCCTGGGGATCAGGAGAATGGGGATGATTATCAGCAGGATGAAAAATACAATCTCCGTCTTTTCCCAAAAAAAAGCGACCCTTTTGTTTAATTCACCAACCTCCCTGCTTACGACCGGCAGGGCGATCAAAACGAATAGCGGTACGTTCCTGATCGATCCAAATGCCAGGAGGGCAAAAACTGTCAGGAGCACGATCTCATGCACTTTCCTGGCTCGCAGGGTCATGGCAGTAAGAACCAGCGTAAGGCCAACCAGGGCCATGAACAGGTAATCGCCGGTTACAAAACGGGGTTGTGCCCAGAAAGGCATAAATTCCTGGATGTGCTGGTTGTAAACATTATGCGGGTCAAACCGGGTCAGCAATTCAACAGGGAAAGAAAATCCGCGGAACCCATACGGATTGATGAAACACACCAGGAATGAAACAGCAAGCCAAGGCAGGGCCTTCATGTCGGCTTTCCTTTCGTGAAGCCAGGAACTGAGAAAACAGACCGCGAAAATGACCAGGCCAAGGATGAACAAGGCATGCATGTTGCACCAGAACAGCATGATTACCGGGATGAGCCAGAGATGATTTTTTTGTGAAAGGGCATAGCTGTCAAGAATGAACACTATACCTGTAAGGAAAATAAAGGAGAACATCTCCGGTCTGGGGGCTATGCGCGGATCGATGATCAGGAATCCTGCCAGCAGGGAAAGGCAGGTAACGGCCAGTGGTACACCCGCTAACCTGTTGCGGATCATGATCATCAGCGACAGGGCCAGGGCCAGCAGGCAGATGAAGATGCTGATGCCAGGATAGCCGGCCAAAAGGAAGACCGAATAGAGTATGACCTGGAACAACCAGTGCATATCGACATAGTCATGCCCGGGAACCGTGTATGTGCTGAGGTCGGTTAACGGAACCTGGTGATTTTCAGTAATCCATTTCCCATATTTCAGGTGAAAACCAAGATCGGGATCAGAAAGTTGCCTGAGCGACAGGACGAAAATAAGTCCCGACACCAGTACAATTGGAATAATCCATTTTCGCAGTTGCATTCAATGGTGAAATTTGGTATAAAAGTAAACACAAAAGCCTTGCAAAGCTGGGAAATCCACCTAAATTTGACGATTGATCAAACCAGGCAGATGACAACGACAACCCAGCCGATCAAATTTCTGACCATGGCAGGCGAATGCCAGGTGATCGACGTGCGATCGCCGGGCGAGTTTGAACAAGGCCATGTTCCCGGCGCCATCAACATCCCCCTGTTCACCGATGCGGAAAGGGCGGTTGTTGGGACGCTGTATGTAAAGACAGGGCAGGCGGAAGCGATTTTCAAGGGGCTGGATATCGCCCTGGTCAAAGTGGATGTGTATATCGATTCTATAAACAAGGTTTGTCAAAAAGGGCCGGTCCTCCTGCATTGCTGGCGCGGCGGATTGCGAAGCGCCGTGATGGCGGAAGTATTCAGCCACGCCGGTTATGAGGTGACCGTGCTGGAAGGGGGATATAAGGCTTACCGGACTTTTATCCGGGGTGAATTTTCCCGGCCGGCGCGGGTGATTGTACTTGGTGGATATACCGGAAGTGGAAAAACCGATATACTGAAGGTTCTGGCTGCCAAGGGAGAGCAGGTCATCGACCTGGAAGAACTTGCATGTCACAAAGGATCGGTATTCGGTGCCATGGGGCAGCCGCCGCAGCCCACCAATGAGCAATTTGAAAACAACCTTTATGCGCGGTGGGCCTATCTTGATCTTTCCCGACCTCTATGGCTGGAGGATGAAAGCAGGATGATCGGCCGCATTACCCTGCCTGATCCGGTTGTTGAACAGATCAGCAAGGGAGTGATGATCAGGGCCGGGCTCGGACCTGAAGTGAGGATCAAACGGCTTGTAAGTGAGTATGCCGGATTTGACAAACAGATGCTGGGCGATGCCATCAGGAAGATTGGTGAGCGGCTTGGCGGTGCGGGAACGAAAGAGGCTTTATCGGCGCTTGAAGCCGGCCGGTTTGATGTGGTTGCCTCCCTCGTGCTGGCCTATTATGACAAGGCATACCAGTTTTCGGTATCCCGGAGGATAAACAAGGAAGTGATAGATATCCCGGTTTCCGGAAGCGACATCAACGCGGATGCTGACCGGATCTTTGAAATTGTTCAAAAACGCTTTTTGCATGGATCCGATCTATCTTGATTACAACGCCACCACACCCATCGACCCGGCCGTGATCGAAGCAATCAGGCCTTACCTGGAAGAGTATTTCGGCAATCCTTCGAGTGTTCATACTTTCGGGGCTATTTCAAAAAATGCCGTGGAGAAAGCAAGAAAACAGGTTGCCGCCCTGCTGAATGCCCGCAGCGATGAGATTGTTTTTACGAGCGGAGGAACCGAATCGAACAATTTTGCCATCAAGGGCGCGGCATTTGCAAGGAGAAAACAGGGGAACCATATTATAACCACTGCTATTGAGCATCCGGCAGTTACTGAGGTTTGTCATTTCCTCGAACGGGAGGGGTTCAGGGTGACCTGGCTTGGCGTTGACAGTTACGGCATGGTTGACCCGGCGGAAGTTGAAAAAGCCATCCTTCCCGAGACCATTTTAATTTCAATCATGCATGCCAACAATGAAACCGGGACGATACAGCCTGTGGAGGTCATCGGCAGGATCGCCAGGGCAAGGGGAATCCTGTTTCACACGGATGCGGCCCAGTCGGTTGGGAAAATCCCGGTTGACGTGGAAAACATGAAAGTCGACCTCCTTTCTGTTGCCGGGCACAAACTCTATGCCCCGAAGGGGATTGGAGCGTTGTATATCAGACGGGGTGTTCAGTTGGAAAAACTGATCCACGGGGCCGATCATGAAGCCAATCAACGGGCAGGGACTGAAAACGTCATGGAGATCGTGGGTTTGGGCAAAGCCTCCGAAATTGCGCTTGCAGACGCAAGATTAAAAGAATTGAGAGACCTGTTGCAAACAGGCATCCAACAGGAAATCCCGTCGGCAAGACTCAACGGCCATCCCGAATTGCGGCTGCCCAACACGTTGAGCCTGGGTTTCCCGGGAATTGAAGCACCCCTGCTGCTCGATGCCATGAAAGGGATCGCCGCATCGGCCGGCGCCGCCTGTCATGCCGACCAGGTTGATATTTCAGCCGTGTTGTCGGCCATGCATGTGCCCTATGAATATGCCCTCGGAACCGTCCGCTTTTCAGTAGGCAGGATGACCACCCGTGAAGAGATTGAAAAAGCCATCCCTATCATTGCTGAAGCTTACCGTGAAATCACCGGAAGTTCGAGCGAAGCCGGCATCCCGCAAGCCATGACCGGCATCCGCCTCACCGAATATACCCATGCCCTGGGATGTGCATGTAAAATCAGGCCGCAGCTGCTCGAAAAAATACTGAAGGGGTTGCCGTTTCATCATGATCCAGCGATCCTCGTGGGTCACCAGACGTCGGATGATGCTGCCGTTTACCGGATCGATGAACACACCGCCATCGTGCAAACAGTCGATTTCATCCCGCCGGTGGTGGATGATCCCTATATGTATGGTGCCATTGCCGCTGCAAACGCGTTAAGCGATGTGTTTGCCATGGGAGCAAAACCCCTGTTTGCGCTTAGCATCGTGGGATTTCCCGACAGGAAACTGCCACTGGAGGTATTGCAGGAGATTCTCAGGGGAGCCGGGGATAAAGCTGCAGAGGCAGGTATCCAGATCATTGGCGGGCACAGCATCGAAGATACCGAACCGAAATTCGGGCTGGTCGTTACAGGGCTCATTCATCCCGACAGGATCCTGCGCAATTCGGGTGCCATGCCGGGCGATGCGCTGATCCTGACCAAACCGCTGGGCACCGGCATCATCACCACCGCCATCAAGCGGGGACTCGCAAACCCTGAAGCTGTTGAACAGGTTATGAACCTGATGAGCGAATTGAACGACAAACCGGTGGATATCATGGCCCGGTTTCCTGTGCATGCCTGCACCGATGTTACCGGGTTCGGGCTGCTCGGGCATTTAAAGGAGATGGTGACAGGCGCCGGGCTTCATGCCCTTCTCCGTGCCAATGCGATCCCCGTGCTGGATCAGGCGTGGGAATATGCAGCCGGTGGTTGCATCCCCGGGGGAACCAGGAACAACCTTGAATTCGTGCAGTCCATGGTAACCTGGGATAGAGAGACGCCGGAAATCATGAAATTCATCATGTCCGATGCCCAAACCTCCGGGGGACTGCTTATCTCGCTTCCTGAAACATTGGCGGGAGAAATGCTCTCATGCCTTCATGTTGCAGGATTGAAAAGGGCGGCCATCATCGGAACCTTCGTACCGGGTGAGCCCGGGATCAGCGTTTAAGCGATTCCAACACAGCTTTGTCATAAATTTTTCCAACCGGATAGATGCCTTTTCTGCTGTCGGTGTAAGGTGATTTGTTGTAAAACCAGTTGAGGATCAGCTGCGGATTCCGGGCGAAAGATGAATCTGCCGCTTTTTTCTGCTCAAATTCAAGTTTTAGCGCCGGATCGCCTGCCAGCATCTCAGCAGCCATTTTTTCAATGACATACGATTCGCCGTACTCCTTTTGCTCGAAGGAGGCATCGAAGAAACCCCAGTAAACAAACGACCCGCTGCCTTTGGGTTCGAGGATATGCGGAATGATGCGCCCAGCGGGCTGCATCACTTCAACGAGCACCGATCCGGCCATGAAGGTGCGGGTCTCCGTGATCTCGTCATATTCAATGTTCGTCATCGGGTGACGCCCTTCGTAAGGGGCATTCTGCCATTTCGGATTTTTAAACCGGAAAGTCGAAACTTTGACAATTTCATCTTTCTTAAGTCCGGTCATGTGGATCCCGTGAATCTTGAGCCGGTCGATTACCGTTATCCACTCGGCGGGGATGATATAGGCGTAAGGAAGTTTTGCAGTGACAACCGGGCGGGTGGAATAGAAATAGGGTATTTTGTAAGTGGTTGGTATGTTGCTGTATACAAACCAGTCGCCGCCGCTGATGCCGCTTTTTATGGCCTTATATTCAACCCCGGCAAAATCAACCACCGTACTGTCATCCTTCCGGGTTTCGAACTGGAGAGGGAAGGGGGTGTTGACAAACTCCTCGCTGCTGGTGAATTTGTCGGCCTTCAAAACGAGTGAATTCAGGGTTTTCGACTCCCGGCTCAGAAGCTCTATTGTTGCAAGCATGCATTGATAGGTTGCTTCAACACGCTGTTTGTAGGGTTTCAGCATGTGTGTTTCGATCAGCAGCCCCGGACGGTTCCTCAGGGCGGTATATCCCTGCGAGAGCATGGGCGGCGCCACTTCGGTGATAAGGCCGCTTCGCGGATCGTGCCAGTTGCGGTAATCGACATATGGGAATACCGGGTAACCGCCATCCACAAGGTGTTTCTGCATGCCTTTGATAAACACATCGCGGGTCCAGGTTGTGAGTCCGTTGTCCATATCCCCGTAAATTTCCATCAGGTACGTGAGCACATACTGGTAATCAGCGCCATCGGTGGTATGGGAGTCGATAAAGAAATCGGGCATCCATTTGTTGAACATCGTAAGCCAGGCCTGCATTTCGGGTGCATCGGCTTTCAGGAAGTCGCGGTTGAGGTTGAGATTGTTGGCCGTGGTTCGCCATCCCATCTCCTTTGGCCCGTTCTGGTTTATCCGGTTGAAGGGGCCGAAGCGTTCATGCCCGTCGACATTGAAGATTGGTATGAACAGGATCGAGACATTGTCGAGCAGTTTTTTTGAAGCAGGAGTAAAATGCGATGCGTAATTTCCGGCGCCCGGGGCCGTAATGGCCAGGTCGCGCAGCAGCATCAGCCCGGCATCCTTCCCTTCGCATTCGCCGGCATGAATGCAGGCCTCGATCAGCAGCAAGGTCCGGCCTGTGGCATGGATGGCTGCAGGATCCTGTAATCCGTCTCTGTCAAGGATCAGCAACGGCAGGTCACGACCCTGCGGACTTTTCCCGAATGAAGTCAGGCTGATCATTTTTGATCCCTTTGCAAGTTGCCTGCAATAATCGATGGTTTGCTCGTAACGCGGAGTCTCGAGCGACCCTGATTTCTCATAAACTGTTTGCCAGTCAGTTTCCTGCGAATAAGTGATCCCAAGCATCATCATGCCGGCAAGGAGGAGGAAGAATCTTTTCATAACGGATTATTTCTGAGCCTTCAAACATACATAAAAAACACAGAATACAGAAACTATTTAACCCTGTTTTGTTTCTTATTGCTGAATTATTTTTACCTTTGCGCTGTGTCGCCGGTTAACTGAGACAGGGGGCGTTTCATAAATTTCGTACATGGATAAAGCATTGATTGATATCCTTGAAAGGGTCAGAGAATTGTTTTACAAGTACGGCGTCCGCAGTGTATCCGTAGATGATATCTGCCGGGACCTCGGGTTGTCGAAGAAGAAACTCTACCAGTTTGTCACTAGTAAAACCGAACTTGTTGCCAAATTGCTGGAACTGGAACGCCAGAATTTTGAGGTCATATTTGAGCATAATAATTTTGAAGGCGTTAATGCCATTGATATCCTTCTGATCGTGAGCCGGGAACTTGGTGAACGTTTTCGCGATGTGAGCCCTTCGATGACCTTCGACCTGAAGAAATACTACCCTGAAATTTATCACAACCATGTTGATGAACGTATCGAGTTCATTTACCAGAAAATCCAGATCAATCTCCAGAAGGGGATCAGCCAGGGAATGTACCGCGATGACCTCAGTATTGAACTGGTTGCCAGGTTGTATATGCGCCGTTTGATCGACCTGCACAACCCGGAGTTTTTTCCGGCTGATAAATTTTCATTCCAGACCCTGTTCGATGTGATGTTCGACAATTTTATCCGCGGCATCGCCAACCCTGCAGGCATCGACTATTATGAAAAGCAAAAACGCAAGCTTAACTTTAAAAAATTCAACCAATAACAATGAACTACCGGATCTTAACAATACTATTTATTTTCTGCTTTACCCTGGTGCAGTTGCTCCCTGCTCAGACCCCCTCGGCGGCCAAACCCACGGAAGTGTTGTCTTTTTCGCTTCAACAGGCACAGGCTTATGCCTACGAGAACAACTACGATCTTAAAAATTCCACCACCGATGTGGAGATTGCCCGCAAGATGGTGAAACAAAATACTGCCACCGGTTTGCCGCAGATCAACGGGAATGTCGATTACACCGATTTTATCATGCAGCCCACCACCATGATCCCGGGAGAAATGTTCGGAGGTCCTCCTGGCTCGTTTTTCCCGGTTAAATTTGGTACTACATACAATATGACCCTCAAGGGAACGGTTTCGCAACTGATCTACAGCGGTCAGTATATCGTGGGCCTGCAAACCGCCAAAGCCTTTCTTGAAACCGCGAAACAGAAGAATGTCAAGGACAAAGTCGATATCCGCGACCAGGTGGCTGATGCTTACCTGCGATTGCTGGTTGTTGACCAGGCCCTGCAGATTCTCGATTCTACCTACGTTGTTGTGAGCAAACTCGTTGTTGAAGCACAGAAAAGTTATGAAAACGGGTTGATCGAGGATATCGATGTCGATCAGGCTGATCTGAACAGGATCAACCTGGAGGCCCAGGTAAAGGATACCCGCAATGCCCGTAATGTTGCCTATGCCGGGTTGAAATTCCTGGTCGGGTTAAAAGACAACCAGGAGATGACCATGACGGAGACCCTGCCCTTCTTTCTCTCGCAGGTTGACAGGGATGCCTTGATCAACCAGCCGTTTGACTACAGGACCAATATCGATTATACCCTGCTGAAAAAATCGGACTACCTGACCCTGATGCAGTATAAGTTGGCACAGACAGCCTACCATCCTTCCCTGAGCGGGTTTATTAGCGCTTCCACGGCAGCACAGCGAAACAATTGGGATTTTATGAATACCAGTAAACCATGGTTTCCTTCGGTGATTTTCGGGGTTTCCCTTCAGGTTCCCATCTGGAGCAGCGGGAGCCGCAAATATTCTGTTGACCAGGCCCGCCTCAATGTCGAAAAAACAAAGATCACCGATGAGAAAATGAAGGTAGGACTTGAACTCCAGGTGGAAACTGCCAAAAAGGATTTCAGCAACGCCTATTTTGTTTACCAGAATAAGCACAAGGGTTTTGACACCGCCCTGAAGATTTACGAAAAGACCCTGGCAAAATACAAAATGGGTGTCTCCTCCAGCACCGACCTGAATCAGCGGTATAGCCAGTTTCTCCAGGCCAACAGCGATTACATGCAGTCGATGTATACCGTGCTGAGTTCCAAAATCAAGCTGAATAAGCTGATGGAGAAGTTTTAACCTCTCCCGTGTTAACCTCTTGCAAGTTTCCTTGCAGTGCGGTTCGATCTCCTTCTCCTGATTCCCGCGATCATCTGTGCATCAATCAGCAGCATGGCCGGAACAAAAACAAGGGTTAGGAAGGTTGCAAAACTCAACCCGAAAATGATAGTCCATGAAAGAGGGCCCCAGAAGGCGACATTGTCGCCGCCAAAATAGATGTGGGGGTTCAGCTCGGTGAAGAGGGTGGTGAAGTTGATGTTCATCCCGACTGCGAGTGGTACCAGTCCGAGCATGGTTGCCGTGGCGGTGAGCACGACCGGGGTGATCCTGGTTTTACCTGCATTGATGATGGCATCCTGGGTTTTCATGCCGCGTGATTTCAGCTCGTCGGCAAACTCTACGATCAGGATCCCGTTTCGCACGACAATTCCTCCAAGTGCAACAATACCCAGTCCCGTCATAATCACGCTGATGGACATGTGGAAAATGGCGATGCCCAGCAGAACGCCGATCACGCTGAAGATCACTTCGCTCAAAATGATGAACGATTTACTCAGCGAACCGAACTGGGTGATAAGAATAAAGAAAATCGACCCGATGGCGATCATCATGGCCTTTAGCAGGAAAACCATCGTCTCGGCCTGGTCTTCACGCTCGCCGGTGAGACTGATCTCAACGCCTTTGGGCATTTTGTAACCAGGAAGCACCTTGGTAATCGTGGCAACCACTTCGTTGGCGGTATACCCCGACAGCACTTCCGACGACAGGGTGACAACCCGCTTGAGGTTTTTACGTTTGATCCCGCCGTACGTATCCTTATATTTGATCGTGGCCACCGACGAGATCGGGATCTGCCTCAGCTGACCAGAATTCATATCACGGTATGTAATCTTGGCATTGATGACCTGGTTCACATTGGAGCGCTCTTTTTCCGAATACCTTAGCTGGATAGGGTATTCATCTTCACCTTCCTTGTATTTCGATATTTCCTTGCCGAAGATGGCGGTCCGCATCTCCATCCCGATCTGGCCCAATGAAAGTCCTTCGCGGTTTGCCCGCACCCGGTCGATGTCGATGATGATCTCTGGTTTGTTGTTGTCAAAATCGGATTTCAGCTGCTCGACCCCGGGAACGCGGAGCGAGTCAAGATACGCCTTGAAACTGACCGATGCTGCGATCAGGTCATCGAAGTTTTCGCTCGTTATTTCAATGTTGATGGGTTTGCCGGTGGGAGGTCCCGAATGGTTCTTTTCCACGCTGATGGTCACACCCGGGATGTTTTTGAGGTTTTCCCTGATATTGTCCATGATGTCCTGTGTAGAAACCCCTTTCCGGTATTTGCTTTCGATGAAATTGATGGTGACTTTGCCCTTGTTTGATGATACCGAACGGTCGAACATGCCATCGCCCGCATTGAAACCAACATTGGTAATGATGGATTCGACGATGGGATTTTTCTCTCCAAGAACATGGTTAACCCTTTTCTCAACCAGCTTCGTTACGGAATCGGTCACATTCTGGTCGGTACCTTCCGGCAGCTTGATGAAGACATTCACGTAGGTGGGAATGTTGTTCGGGAAGAACAGCACTTTCGGTTTGGTAACACCCGTAAGGAAGATGACAAAAAAGAACATCACGATGACCGACGTCAGAATGTACCACGGTCTGCGGCCCCGCAGCAAATACACCAGGGTTTTCTCATATCCGCGCATGACGGCGGGCCAGGTAACAGTTTGAAATCCCACGATGGCGCTTTTAAGAACCAGGCGGTACAGTCCGTTCAGGATCAGTGCAAACAGGAAAATATTCCCGATGGCAAATTTCCCGGCAAGGTAGGAGAAGAGTGCCAGAACACCCATGATGCCGCTGCTGATGAGCAACTTTCTTTTGTTGGCTTTGTGCTCGGTTACTTCATATTCGTGTTTCATGAAGGTCACGGCAAACACGGGATTGATGATGTAGGCCACGAAGAGCGAGGCAAACAGGGTAAGGATCAGGGTGACAGGTAGATAATGCATGAACTTGCCAACGATCCCGGGCCAGAATGCCAGCGGGAAGAAGGGGGCCAGCGTAGTGAGCGTACCTGACAAAATGGGCAGAAAGACTTCACCGGCGGCATTTTTCGCCGCCTTCACAATATCGGGCTGATCCCGGTGCAACCGGTGCGTATTTTCAATTACTACGATGGCATCATCGACAATGATTCCCAGGGCGAAGATAAAACCGAACATCACGATCATGTTCATGGTAAACCCGAGGCTGGGCATCACCAGGTAGGCGACAAACATGGAAAGGGGAACCGACAATGCCACGAAAAAGGCATTGTTGAAGCCCATGAAAAACATCAGGATGATGATCACCATGATAAAACCAATGATGATGGTGTTGTTGAGCTCTTCCAGGGTGCTCTTGGTAAAGCGCGACTGGTCGCCTGTGATGCTGACCGTGAGGTCGGGGGGCAACTGATTTTTCTGCATCCCGGCCATGATTTCCTTGATCTTGTCGGAGGCGTCGATCAGGTTTTCGCCGCTTTTTTTAATCACATTGAGGGTGATCACGTGCTTGCCGTCGAGACGGGCGAAACTTTCCTGGTCTTTGAATGAATCCTTCACATCGGCGATGTCCTGGATATAGATGGTCGCACCACTGGCCGATTTGAGCATTATACTCCTGATCTGTTCGGGCGACTTGAACTGTCCTGCCAGCCGGATGGTGTACTTGGTGCCGAAAGAGGTGATGGTTCCGGCGGAGATGGTTACGTTTTCGGCTGACACAGCTGATTCGATATCCCGGAATGACACACTGGCAGCCTGCATCTTGTACATGTCGACGTCGATCTGGATCTCACGCTCGAGCGCACCCACGATGTCAACCCGCGTGATCTCCTTCAACGTTTCGATCTTGTCCTGCGCATCTTCCGCATATTTCTTCAGCCTTGGAAGGTCATAATCACCGGCCAGGTTGATGTTCATGATCGGAATTTCAGAGATGTCGACCTCCTTGATATCCGGATCTTTCGGCAGGTTGTTGGGCAGGTTTGTCTTCGACTTGTCAACGGCATCGCGCACCCGTTGCTTGGCCTCCGACACCTCGATGCCGGGGTTGAATTCAACCACAATGGTTGAGAGGTCCTGGATGGAGTTGCTTGTGATCTTTTTTACGTTTGCCAGCGATTTGCACTGCTTCTCGATGGGACGGGTCACCAGGTTTTCCATATCCTCGGGCGACGTGCCGGGATACACGGTATTAACCAGGATGGTAGGGATTACAATTTCGGGAAACTGCTCCTTGGGAATGCTGAAATAGGACAATAACCCAAGCGTCGTTATAATGATGGTAAGGACGTAGATGCTGACTTTATTGTCGATCGACCAGCTGGTGGCAAAAAACTCCTTGAGTTTATGTTGTTTTTGTTTCATGGCAGTTTCGGATTAGTATTCGATGAGCTGGCCATTGTAAAGGTCTTTATACCCGGCAGTGATGATCTTGTCGCCTTCGCTGAGGCCTTTGGCGATCTCGGTAAGTCCGTTGAAGGTCACCAGGGGGGTTACCAGGCGTTTGCGGGCAATCTTCTTTCCATTCTCTTCCACCGCTACATATACGAACTGGCCCTCGTCGCGCGAGTTTTGTATGAAATTCTGGGGTACCGACAGGGCTGCGGGATTTGAATAGTCCTTAATGCGGAGAACGGCGATCATGTTGGCGCGGAACAGCAGTTTGTTGGCCGGCAGATCAACCTGCACGAGAAATGTCCGGTTGGTCGGATTGATATACTTGCTGGAGAATGTTACGCGTTCATCCAGTTCCTGGTTCAGGTCGGGCAGGAAAATCTTGACCTGGTCGCCTGTGTTTATCTTGGAGGAGTAAGCTTCTCCAACATCGGCGACCGCTTTCGCTTTCGAAAAGTTCACAATACGGAAGCAGGGGGTCGGTGAAGCCGAAGAGGCCATCTGCCCGATTTTGATGGGAATTTCTTCTACGGTTCCATTGATCGGGGAGGTGATCACCGACATTTTAAGCTGGTCTTCAAGGGTGGCAATACCGTTTTGTGCCGACTCCATGTCGTTTTTAGCCTTCAGAAACTGAACTTCGGAACCGATTTTCTGATCCCACAACGTTTTTTGACGGTTGTAAATATCAGTGGCAAAAGCCAGTTTGTTTTTCAGGTCTTTTAGCTGCTGCTTCAGTACATCCGCATCGAGCTCGGCGAGTACCTGCCCCATGGTTACATTGTCACCTTCATGCACCAGGATTTTGGTGACCACACCACCCTGGTTGCGCGGGCTAACCGCAATGTTCTCATTGCCATCGATACGTCCCTGGACTTCGATGTAATGGTCAAATGTTTTTTTTGCAAGAATCTCGACATTTACCTTGGTCACGGTGACCCCGCCGGTGGGATCGAGATCCTTTTCCAGGGCGGAGATCTCCGCTGTAATTTTGTCATGGTCTTTCCTTAGTTGTTCAAGCCTGGCTTTTTTATCGCCCTCTTTGCCTGCGCAGGAGACCATAAAAAGGATAATGCCGGTAATGAGAATAATCTTTTTCATATTGAAAATCAGGTTATATTATGTCAGATCTGTTATCGGAATTTCGAGACGCAAATATAGGCATTTTTACCGATCAAAAAACTTTTCAGAGGAAAATCGTTTCCATGAAGCATTGTTGTATCTTTGCCTGATGAAACCGAAAGCACTGGATATCCTTAACCAGGTCAGGCGACTTTATCAGCGTTACGGCATTAAAAGTGTGACGATGGACGATGTTGCCACGCATCTGAATATTTCCAAAAAAACCATCTACGAACATTTTACCGACAAGGAAGACCTTGTAAGGAACGTACTGTTGCTTGAACATGAAACCCGTTGCAACAGGCTGGTTGCAATCGAAGAACACCGGTACAATGCCGTTGAAGAGCTTTTCGAGGTATACAAGATGATCAATACCACCCTGAAGGAGTATAATCCATCGATGGAATATGATGTACGGAAATATTATCCCGACCTGTTTATGAAGGTTAAGGAAACCAGGAGGAAACGGATGTTTGAAGCCAGCCTGAATAATATGAACAAAGGGAAAAAGGAGGGGCTTTACCGCAAAGAGCTCAATTCAAGGATGATAGCCAAGCTTCATGTGTTCATGACCGAGAACCTCCATGATAACGACATGTACACGCAGGAAGAGGTCACCTCGTTTAAAATGTTTCATGAACTTTTCGTTTACCATCTCCAGGGCATCCTCAGCCATGAAGGCCGTACCTTCTTTGAAAACAACTTCGACAAATTCCAGGCCACCCTCGAATAACAAAACCAAACCGGCCATTTCACCATTTCACTATTTCACCATTTCCCCCAGCCAGCCTCATCTAATCGATTTTTTTGTATTTTTACATCCTCAGGCAACTTAATTTCCTGATTTACGTCTGCTTAATAGTTAATACTGGATGCTCATTGACGATTCCATAATTGAGGGATGCGTAGCCGGAAAGCGCAGTGCCCAGAGCGCCCTTTACCGTAAGTTCGCTTCGGTAATGCTGGCGGTTTGTCTGCGTTATGCTCAAAATCGCGATGAAGCGGAAGACATACTTCAGGAGGCGTTCTTGAAAATATTTCAGAACATAGGTACATACAGGAAAGAAGGCTCATTTGAAGGCTGGATGAAGCGGATTATGATCAACCATGCCCTGAATTACTACCGGAAGAACCGGAAACTGCCGTTCCACGAAGATATTGAAACCATCAACGAAACGGAGATTGTGGATAATGATGAACAACCTGCCACCCATGCCCCGGTATCAGCAGAAAAACTGGTCGCACTGATCCAGTTGCTGCCACCGGGATACAGGATGGTTTTTAATATGTATGTTTTTGAAGAGTACAGCCACAAAGAAATTTCCGAAGCCCTTAACATCTCTGAAAACACTTCAAAAACCCAGCTCCTGAAAGCCAGGAGGATGCTCCGTAAGAAATTATATGATTTAAATCTTATAAAAAATACTGAATTAGTCAATGAATGATAACCTGAACTTTAAGGCTTTTGATGAAGGAGGCATGGATGAGTTCCTGCGAAAGACCGTGGAGGGTCATCGTGTGGAGCCCAATCCAGGCCTTTGGAAAGGCATAAGCCGGACATTGTTGTGGCGTGAACTTCTCCGCTTCAATTTCTCCAACCTTTCTGTTAAATCACGTGTTGCAGGCGTTGCAGGATTAATAATCCTTGCAGCCGCACTGTATTTCATAATTCCCACCACCTCATCCACTACTCCGGTTGCAGTTTCAACACCAGCTCCCACCGGTTCCGTAAATTCCACGGCCAGGCCAGTCGTCATCAATGCCTCCACACCCGTAGCGAATGTCACGCGTCCTGCCGGAAACATTGTTCCCGGTAGTGCTGCCGTGAATTCTACCCCCCATGCCGCGCAAAAAACAGCAACTGCCCCGGAGCCGGCACGTCAACCGCAGATGTATGCCAATAACGCAACCAGGGTTGCCGCCGATCTTAAGAAAAGTAACCGCAGTTCTCTTCCTGATATTTCAGCCGCCGAAAATACTGCCCCAGCCATTGCCGGCGGGCAGTCGATCACGCCCCACCGCGAGGGTATGTCAAGGGTTGTGCCTTATGAGGCAGAACTCCTGCAGGTCAACCCGCAAACAGATACCATCATCACCATACATACTATTTACGGCACGGCCAGTTACTTAAAAACCAAACCCGATGCAACACAATTTTTCTCTCTGAACTTCGGTGTTACTCCCGAGGTCTCTTTTTACTCAGCACCTGAAACCTATTCAAAAATCAATGGGTGGGTGAATGGCATGTTAACGTACCATGTTTCCCGCTACTCCGTGGCAACGGGGGTTGGGCTCGGGTATGTTTACGATAAAAGCAAGTATCGCGTCGACTATAAAAGCAACGACAGCATCGGTTACTACACCAATGTCATATCCTATACCGTCGGAACCAATAACGAGATCATTTACAATACGGTCAGCAAAAGTGTGTATGACAGCCTGCTTCATCAGAACGATTACCGCACCATTAACCGGTATGCATATATCCAGGTGCCGTTGTTATTTGGTTACCGCCTTTATGAATCGGGCAAGGTTAGCCTTACATTCCAGGCAGGCCCTGCAGTCTCCTTCCTGGTCGGAACCAGGAAAGCATCGGCCGAGATCGATTATGCCAATGCGAGGATCATCAGGGTTGACGATAACACACCGGCCAGGGTGCATACCAACTGGCAGGTGTGGGGCGATCTCCTGTTTGAAATCAGGATGAACAGGAAGATGAGCATCTATGTTGAGCCTACATGCAAATATTTTCTCAACCCCGTGTCGGAACAGGAAAATGTCAGTTTCAAGGCACCATGGACCGTGGGACTTGGCGTGGGAATCCAGTTCAACTTTGCACCAAAAAAGAAGAATCCATGAGAAACGCCATCCTTTACCTGTTGCTCATTTTGGCGGTAAGGCATGTCAATGCACAGCCACAGGAGGGTCAGGATTTTCCGGCCAGCTGCCATGCGTTCTTTGCAGCCGCTCCTGATGCCGGGAACCCCATGTTGTTTCATTTTCATGACCAGTCGACCGGCCAGATCAACCATTGGCAATGGAGTTTTGGTGATGGTGCTACCTCCACGGTTCAAAACCCTTCGCATTTGTATGCAGCTGGTGGTACTTATTTCGTTTGCCTTACCGTATCGGACTCCGATTCAGGTAACATTTGCCATGACATGCTTTGCTTTCCCGTTACGGTACATCAACCTGGCGCCTGTGTTGCCGATTATATCTGCTCCATCGATTCCCTGAACCAGCTTGCCGAAAAATTCACGGACAAATCAACCGGGAACATTAACAGCTGGCATTGGGATTTTGGAGACGGAACAGTTTCGGCCGACCGGAATCCCCATCATACCTTTCCCGCCTTCGGAAAATACAAGGTTTGCCTTACAGCATACAACAGCGATTCGGTTTCAGTTTGTAATGATGTTAAATGCGATTCGGTCACCCTCCTGCAGACTGAAACCTGCCATGCCCGGTTTGTTTACGAACTTGACTCGCTCAATCATGAGTCCAATACCTTTAAATTCAAGGATACCTCGACGGGAAATCCAAACCATTATTTATGGTCGTTCGACGACGGGGCATCCCTTTCAACCCGTGATGTATCACATCAGTTCCATGTCGAAGGCACCCATAAGGTTTGCCTGACAATCGTCAAGGAGGGGGTTGCCGGAACCATTTGTTCTGATTCATCCTGCCAGATGGTTAAAACCGCGAAGTATTTCAACGTGGGCGGCCATCTCTTTGCCGGGGCGTTTCCCATCAATAATCCCATTTCAACCGGCGATACAGGTGTGGCTTATATTTACAGGCAGAATGGCAGCAGGCTGACCGTGTATGATTCAACGAAGTTCACCAGCCTTGGGTATTATGCTTTTCCCAGGCTCCTGAATGGTTATTACGTTTTAAGGGCAGAACTCACGCCGGGTTCTGCGAACTATGACAAATTTTTCCCGGCCTACTACGCCCAGTCGATGAAATGGAAAGATGCCGGGCTCCTCAACCTGACCGACACCAGTTCCTTTGAAGCGCATGTTTACCTCGTGCCGTTTTCAGACCAGCTTACTGGCTCCGGCAGCATCAAAGGCAAAGTTAGTCATGCCGGTCCCCCGGGAAACCCGTTCCCGATTTCCAACGCGGAGGTGATTCTTTACACAGGCCAGATGGCCCCCGTGAATTTCACCCGCTCAGAAAAATCAGGACTTTTTGAATTCGACGACCTGCCTTTTGGCGCTTATTACCTATATGTTGAAATTCCCGGCAAGTATTCAAGACTCACACCGGTGTGGCTTGACGCGACAAAACCGGTTGCCGGCAACATGCAACTGGATGTGTTTGATTATGACGTTACAGGGATTACCGGAGATAACTCAGCCATCGTCAAGGGTGAATTGTACCCTGATCCCGCCTCCACTGAAGTAAACCTAAGGCTCAATGCCGCGGGGAATTCAACACTGAGTGCTGAAATAAGGTCAATGGCCGGCCAGGTTGTTGCATCGTGGCAGACTGCCTGCATGAAAGGGAATAATCTGTTCACATTTCCCATAACATCAATCGCTGGCGGGATCTACCTTTTTACGGTTCGGGTGGGCGATGGCTCCCCTGTTTTAACTAAAAAACTGGTAAAATATTAAAATACAGGCAACGTGAACTGAATTTCAACATCTGTTTGTTAAGAGATCATTCCCAACAATAGTTAAACCCGATATCCTATGAAAAAAATCTTTTTACTCTTTTCCATGATGATTGTTTTTTCATCATTTCTGATCGCCCAGGTAACCGTTCACTTGAGCGGAACAGTTACCAGAGATTCGACAAACCTCCCGGTAGTCCACCACGAGGTGATCATTACCGCCGACAGTAACTCTTCAGGGTTCAATTTTTACGCGCAAAGATTTACCAGTGCCAACGGCGCCTATGATTGTACCATCCAGAATGTGCCTGGCGGGGTTCAGACCACTTTTATCGTGAAAACGAAAAATTGCGACAGCCTATACCTTGTTAAAACCTTTCAAACCTCCAATTCCCCGGCCGTTGAGAATTTCGTTCTCTGCAATGCCCCGGTGACTGGTTGCCTGGCCGGATTTTCTGCGATGGCCGACAGTACCAACCCAATGTATATCCATTTCGTGGATAACAGCACCCCGGCCGGACAAATTACCTCATGGCACTGGGATTTCGGCGACGGGTCGCCTATCGCCACAACGCATGATCCCTGGCACCTCTATGCAAGTCCGGGAACATACCACGTATGCCTTACCATTGCCACCTCAACCGGATGCACCAGCGTGAAATGCGTTGAAATCCATGTATCCCAGCCGGCAGGTTGTGAGGCCCACTTTACCTTTACCCACGACAGTATCAGCCAGGTGCCTTTCACCTGTCATTTTTTTGACGCTTCCACAGGAAACCCAACCTCTTATCATTGGGTTTTTGGCGACCCGGCCGCAGGCGTCAACAATACCTCCAGTGAGAAAAACCCGACGCATGTATTTGCAGCAGCAGGGATTTATTCCGTGTGCCTTACGATCTACGGCCCCACCTGCCAGAGTGCGACCTGCGATTCCATCGTGGTCGGGTCAACCCCGACCAATTGCGAAAGTTCCTTCACCTATAGCCGCAATTTCCTGACCGTGAATTTTGAAGGCCATACAAACAGTCCGCATTCAACCACGTGGGCCTGGACTTTCGGAGATCCAGCATCGGGCAATGCAAATGGTTCATCTGAGCAGAATCCGCACCATACTTTTTCTGCCCCGGGTTCCTACATCGTAACGCTTCATACGGTCGATGCCACAGGTTGCGCATGGACACGGACGCAGACGGTATTTGTGAGTGCCACGTGCGATGTCAACGGCAGTGTAAAAATAGGGAACGCCTTTGTTGACCATGGCCAGATCGACCTTATCAAAATAGATTCAGGCAACGTGATGACCGTGGTTCAATCAAAAACGTTTGGCGATTCTCTCGGGATGTACCATTTTGGTGGTGTGGCCCCCGGCCATTATTACCTGAAAGCGCAGCTTCTTTCGAATTCTGCCCGCTTTGGCGATTTCGTGCCAACCTATTACGAGGAAGCGATCAACTGGACCAACGCGCATGTGATCGCACTCGGCCAGCCAGCCAATCCCTACAATTTTCACCTGATCGAAGCAGGTATGCTGGCTCCCGGAAACGGAACCATCGGAGGAACCATTACCCAGGGAACCAAGGTAAACAGCGGGGGTACGCCTGCACAAAACGTGGAGGTACTCCTCCTGGATGTCAGCAACAATCCGCTGGCGGTCGGCGTAACCGATGCCAACGGGCATTTTGATTTCAGCAGCATCGCACTCGCAAGCTATATTATTTATCCTGAAGTTGCAGGAATGGCTACATCGCCGGCTCACATCACCCTCGACAATACACATACCACGGCCAATACGCCATTCAACATGACCAACAGCCAGGTGGTGTACGGGATTGACAACCTGATGCCGCAATTTGTGACCAGCATCAGCGACCTGTTCCCGAATCCGCCCGTTAATGGCCTGGTGAACCTGGAAGTTTCAGTAACACGCGACCTCGACATGGCCTTTACACTTTATGACCAGACCGGCCAAACGGTGCGCGACTTCCAGCATGCCATGCACAAGGGCGATAACATCGTGCACATGAATGTCGGGGAGTTTGCCAAGGGGCCATATTACCTGAAGATCAGCACTGCCGGTGGCAGCAACCAGTTCCGTAAACTTTTCATCGTCAGGTAATTCCTGCGGTTTATAAAGAAAAGAGGCTGTCTCAAAAGTTCGGGACAGCCTCTTTTTATTTTGGATTCAGAATCAGTTATCCCCTGCAAACCATTCGGCATACGAATTCACGGTTTCGCGAAGGCGCATGCTGTGAAGGGAAACGCCCTGGGGCAATAATTCACGGATGCGACCGGCAAAGTCGAGCAGGAAATTCTCGCTGGTTGGCTGATATGGGAGCATGACGATATTGGTAAAGGGTTCCCCGAACTTCTGCAATTCTTCCTGCGGAAGGTCTGAGTTCAGCAGCAAAGCATGGTCAAAGGGGTCGACAATCTGTTTTTTAATGATCTTTTTCAGGTCGCCGAAGTCCATGACCATCCCCAGCTTGGTGGACTGGCGGTCGGTGATCGGGGTTCCGATAACCGTCACCGACAGTTCGTACGAGTGACCATGTACATTTTTGCAGGGGCCATCGTAGCCTTTCAAGGCATGGGCTGCTTCAAACCTGAATTCTTTTGTTACCCTGATCTGGTTCATGTATGTTAATTGAACGGCAAAGATACAAAAATCAACTGTTCGGGAGGGCGTTCAGATGATGGCAAGATGTTCCAGCACAACTTTGATCCCGATGGCGATGAGAACAACTCCGCCCAGGAATTCGGCCCATCGGGCAGGGATGAAGGTGGTTTTTTCACCCAGTTTGGCGCCCAGGACCGATACCAAAAAGGTCACCAGGGATATGATAATTACGGCTTCAAGGATGTTCACCCGGATGAAGCCGAAGCCGACCCCTGTGATCAGGGCATCGATGCTGGTTGCAATGGACAGGGTAAGCAACACGGTGATTTTACGGATGTCGATTGAACGCTGCTCTTCACCAAGGCCAAATGACTGCCAGATCATCTTCAGCCCGATGGAGGCGAGGATGGCAAATGCGATCCAATGGTCGACCGGGGCGATATACGACTGGATGCTGCTGCCCACGAGCCAGCCAATCAGCGGCATGACCCCCTGGAACAAACCGAAGAGGAAGGCCATGAGCAAAATGTCTTTCCAGATGAGTTTGCGGGAAGTCCCGAAACTGAGTGAAACAGCGAAACAATCCATCGAAAGGCCTAATGAAATAAGGAAGAGGGAGGTTATGTTCAATGGTAGATGAGATTAACTATTTTTTCCAGCCATCCGGCGTCGGTCGCGTCGAATGAGTTCAAACTGGTACTATCCACATCAAATACGCCGACAATTTCGTGCTTCCTGTTCCTGACCGGGACCACGATTTCCGAAAGTGAACGCGAGTCGCAGGCAATGTGTCCGGGGAACTGATGTACATCAGCCACCACCATGGTTTTTTCCTGGTCGATGCAGGCCCAGCAAACGCCCGCGTGGGGCTGGAGTTCCTGGCATGCGAGCGGTCCCTGGTATGTTTTTACGGTCAGTTTACCGGAATGCAGGAAATAAAAACCCGTCCATGAAAAATATTCCATTTTGTGGTGAAGCACCGCGGTAATGGTGGCCATCCGGGCATCCGGATCCTCCGATTTTTCCATCAGCGCAGAAATTTGTTCATACAGGCGCTGGTAGCGGGCATGTTTTTTTTCCGGTTCCATCAGGATTAATCTGCGTGTTCAAGAGTTACTGTGAAATGCCGCATGATGGGTGCTTCATGCACGATACGAAACCCTTTTCTGATGGTTTCACGGCGGTCGAACAGGTTTTTCAGGGCCACCGCCACCACATCCATGTGATTATTCGTGTAAACCCTCCGCGGGATGGCCAAACGTAAAAACTCCAGCGCCGGGAAGCGGTTCTCCCTGGTCAACGGGTCGCGGTCGGCAAGAATTGCCCCGATTTCAACACCGCGCACACCGGATTCAAGGTAGAGCTCCACGGCGAGTTTTTGTGCCTGGAACTCCTCCTTGGCCACGTTGCACAGAAACCGTTTGGCATCCACGAAAACACCGTGGCCACCGATAGGCTGCTGTAGCGGGATTCCAAACTCCATCAGCCGGTTCCCCAGGTATTCAACCTGTCGGATACGCGTTTCAAGAAATTCGAAGTCAGTGCCTTCGTAAAGTCCCTGTGCAAGGGCATTCATGTCGCGGCCCGACATGCCTCCATAGGTGATGTATCCTTCAAAAACGATATTGAACACACTGGCCTGGGCGTGCAGTTCCTTGTTGCGCATGGCTATAAAACCGCCCATGTTGACAATGGCATCTTTTTTTGCGCTCATGGTCATGACATCGGCACAGGAAAACATTTCCAGTACAATTTCCCGGATCGTTTTATCCTTGTAGCCTTCCTCGCGGAGTTTGATAAAATAGGCGTTTTCGGCAAACCGTGCCGAGTCAAAAACAACGATTTTGCCATACTTGTCGGCAAGCCTTCTCACCATCTTCAGGTTTTCGACCGAAACCGGCTGTCCGCCCGATGAATTGCAGGTTACCGTCACGATAATGAACGGAACTTTCTCTCCCTGGGTTTTCAGAACGTTTTCCAATTTTTCCTCATCCACGTTGCCCTTGAACGGGTGAACCAGGGTAGTGTCAAATGCCTCGTCGATGGTGCAGTCCACGGCTTTTGCCTTGCGAAACTCAATGTGGCCCTTGGTGGTATCGAAATGGGAATTCCCCGGAACGACATCACCCTCTTTGACCAAAACAGAAAAAAGAACATTCTCAGCCGCCCGGCCCTGGTGGGTTGGCAGGTAGTATTCAAAGCCCAGGATTTCCCTGATTGCATTTTTCATGTTGAAATAGGAAGTTGCCCCGGCATAACTTTCATCGCCCATCATCATGGCCGCCCACTGCCGGTCGCTCATGGCGCCGGTTCCCGAGTCGGTAAGCAGGTCGATAAATACCTGTTCGCTCTTCAGCCCGAAAAGGTTGTAACCGGCTTGTTTGATCCATACTTCGCGCTCGGCACGGGTGCTCTTGCGGATGGGCTCTACCATCTTCATTTTGTACGATTCTGCAAAGGGTAACTCCATATTGTTATGGTTAAAATGATACAGCAAAGGTAGAATTTTTTTAATTAACTTTTTTTCATAACTGCTTGTCTGTTTGCCAAAAATCACGTAGGTTTGCTCCCAAAGAAAGACCTGTGAAACGGTTAACAGAATGATGGGGGTGATTTTGACAGGTGGACAAGTGGACAGGTGGACAGGTGGACAGGTGGACAGGTGGACAGGCGGACAGGTGGACAGGTGGACAGGTGGACAGGTGGACGAACTTATAGCAGCGTTTAATTTTTAATTCATAATTTTTAATTTTTAATTCCTTTTTATGACTACATCAACTGGAGCGATCGGAACTGCATGCCTCACGAAGCTCTCCGATCTCAACGAACTTGCAAGAAAATCGAAGAAAAAGAAACTTGCCGTGGCCGTGGCGCACGATGAACATTGCCTGGAAGCAATCTGTGCCGTCGACAGGATGGGCATTGTGGAGGCTATCCTGGTCGGAAACGAAAAGAAGATCCATGAAATTGCTGCAAAACTGAACCTCGATGTCAGTAAAATGACGATCATCAACGAAGAGGTTGATGCCAATTCGGTAAAGATCGCTGTAAAAATGGTCCGCAACAAGGAGGCCGACATTCTCATGAAGGGCAATGTTCCCACTGCTGTATTCCTCCGGGGTGTTCTTGATAAGGAAAACGGGCTCCGCAAGGGCGAAGTCCTCTCCCATTTTGCCCTGTTTGAAGTGCCCACCTATCATAAACTGCTCGGTCTCACCGATGCAGCCATGATCCCGGCACCCGATTTCAAAACCAAGGTAGCCCTGACAACCAATGCGGTGGAGTTTATGAACAAACTGGGTTATGCAAAGCCCAAAGTTGCCGTGCTTGCTGCCGTTGAGATGGTGAATGAAGCCATGCCGGCCACCCTTGAAGCAGCCATGTTGTCGAAAATGAGCCAGCGCGGGCAGATTAAAAACTGCATCATCGACGGTCCGCTGGCTTATGACAATGCCGTAAGCGCAGCCAGCGCAAAACATAAGGGCATCGTAAGCGATGTGGCCGGCGACGCCGACCTGCTGATCGTTCCCGACATTGAGGCTGGTAATATCCTGTACAAGGCATTCGGCTTCTCGGCAAACGCAAAACTCGCTGCCGTGGTACTTGGAGCCGCAGCCCCGATTGTACTCACTTCACGTTCCGACACGGAAGAGTCGAAACAAGCCAGCATTGTGATGGCCGCAGCTATTTAGCATTCATTCACTTATTTTGCAATCATGGGCAACAACCTGTTTCTGACCAAGTCTCTCACCGATTTAATCCAGGAGGGAAAAGACAACAAATCAGGATTAAAGAAGACCCTGACCGGGTTGAACCTGACCACCCTGGGGATCGGGGCCATCATCGGAGCAGGAATTTTCGTTCTTACGGGACAGGCAGCGGCGCAATATGCCGGTCCTGCCATCGTGATTTCGTTTATTATTTCCGGTATTGCCTGTGCCTTTGCCGGGTTGTGCTATGCCGAATTCGCCTCCATGATCCCGATCTCGGGTAGTGCGTACACCTATTCCTATGCAACGCTGGGTGAATTTCTTGCCTGGATCATCGGCTGGGACCTGATCCTTGAATACCTGTTCGCAGCCTCCACCGTATCGGTAGGCTGGTCGGGCTACGTGGTAAGTTTCCTGCACGATTTCGGCATCAATATTCCAACAGCTTTCACGGCGGCAACAGGTTCGGTGCTCGTGGAGGTTCCTAAAGTCGGATGGCAGCAGCTCACATCCAACCTAAGTGCCGGTTTGTTAGCACAGGGCATAAATGTTGATACCCTGCCGCATATCACCGCGATTATCAACCTTCCTGCCATGTTCATCATTGCCGCCCTTACCATTTTACTGATTATAGGCATCAGGGAATCGGCCAATTTCAACAACATCATGGTGATTGTCAAAGTTGCGGTTATCATCCTGTTCATTGCCATCGGGATTGCTTTTGTAGAGGCAGGTAACTGGCACCCGTTCATCCCTAAAAATACCGGCGTATGGGGCCATTTCGGCTGGAGCGGCATCCTGAGGGGGGCGGGTGTGATCTTTTTTGCCTACATCGGGTTTGATGCAGTTTCCACCGCCGCCCAGGAGGCGAAAAATCCGCAGCGCGACATGCCCATCGGGATCCTCGGATCGCTGAGCATCTCAACGGTGCTGTACATCCTGGTGGCCATTGTGCTTACCGGGATCGTCAGTTATACTACCCTCAATGTTTCGGACCCTGTAGCTGTTGGCGTTAACGCGATGGGGAAGGGGATGTTCTGGCTGCGGCCGATCGTAAAAATCGCCGCCATTGCCGGGCTCAGTTCCGTAATCCTGGTCATGCTGATGGGACAACCCAGGATTTTTTATACCATGTCAAAAGACGGATTACTCCCGCCCGTTTTCTCGAAAGTGCATCCGAAATTCAAGACACCATATGTCAGCACCATTTTGACGGGGCTGGTGGCCATTGTCCTTGCAGGTGTCCTCCCAATCAGCATTCTTGGGGAACTCGTATCCATAGGCACATTGCTTGCCTTTGCCATCGTATGTTTAAGCATCATCGTCTTAAGAAAAACAAGGCCTGACCTTGAACGCCCGTTCCGGACCCCGTTTGTTCCGCTGATCCCGATCCTCGGTGCGCTGATCTGCTTTGTGCAGATGGCTGCGTTGCCGATGGATACCTGGCTGCGGCTGATAATCTGGATGGCCATCGGGTTTGTTATCTATTTTACTTACGGGGTCAGACACAGTGTACAACGAAAATTGAACAATACCCCAAAATAAGGATTTTAAGAATGAAAGACGTCAGGATACTTGCTGTCAACCCGGGATCAACTTCCACTAAAATTGCTGTATACCAGAATTCGGATCCCATTTTTTTGAAGAACATCAAGCATACCTCCGAAGAACTTGCCCCCTTCCCAAAGATCACCGATCAGTTCGATCTTCGCAAGAATGTCATCCTGGAACAGTTGCAGGCCGCCGACATGCAGATCAACGACCTGCAGGCGGTTGTAGGCAGGGGAGGATTGCTAAAGCCCATTCCGTCGGGCATTTACGAGGTAAATGAAAAGATGATCTCCGATCTGAAGGCCAGCCCTTTCGGCGAACATGCCAGCAACCTGGGCGGGCTGATCGCACACGATCTCATCAAAGCCCTGCCCAACGCCCGGGCCTATATTGTCGATCCCATCGTGGTTGACGAATTTGATGATATTGCCCGCATCTCAGGCCATCCGCTGTTCCAGCGGTTATCCATCTTTCATGCCCTGAACCAGAAGGCCGTTGCCCGGGAATACGCCCGGTCGATCCGCCGTAAATATGAAGAGCTCAACCTGATCGTCGTTCATCTCGGGGGTGGCATTACCATCGGCGCACACCGGAAGGGGCGCGTGATCGATGTAAACCAGGGCCTCGACGGCGAAGGGCCCTTCAGTCCTGAACGCAGCGGAACATTGCCCGTCATGGACCTTGTGAGGCTTTGCTTCAGCGGCAAATATTCCGAGAAGGAGGTTCAGAAAATGGTGAAGGGCGAAGGAGGCCTTGTGGCTTATCTGGGCACCAACAACGCCTACGACGTGGAAAAAATGGTAGATGCCGGCAATGCCGAAGCCGAACTGGTATATCACGCCATGGCCTACCAGGTGGCAAAATACATCGGCGAGATGTACACCGTGCTCAAATGCGACGTCGATGCCATTCTCATCACCGGGGGTATTGCCTATGACAAGGGCTTCGTGAACTGGATCCAGGAACGGGTCTACAAACTGGCCCCCACCCATATTTATCCCGGCGAAGACGAAATGCGCGCCCTGGCGATCAACGGGCTCATGGTGGTCCGCGGTGAATTAACCGTGATGGAATATTCCTAACGGCGGCTTGTCAATCCATCGCCGCCATCATTTCCCTGACAATGTTTTCGGTCCCTTCAGCGATCTGCGAGATGGTTGCATCGAGCATGTAGCAGGGTGTGGTGAACAGTTTTCTTTCCCTGTCGGCCACCACCGCGCCATGGGCCGTCACTGCGTAATGGTTCCCCATTTTTTCGATGAACTTTTTTGATGCAGGATCATTGCCGGTTGTGAGGGTCGTGCCTTTGAACAGGCTTGCAAGGATTACAGGAGCGATGCACATGGCCCCGATAGGTTTGCCGGCTTCTGACATGGAGATGATGGCTGATTCCACCCCGGGATTTACGGTGCACAGGTCGCCCCGCATCGCCCAATCGCAGAGGTTTTTGGCAGCCCCGAACCCACCCGGGAAGATCAGGGCGTCAAAATCAGCAGCGTTGAAAGCAGATAACGGTTTGCAGTTTCCCCTGGCGATGCGGGCCGATTCGGTGAGGACGTTGCGTTTTTCAGGCATCTCTTTGCCCGTTATGTGGTTGACTACATGATGTTGCACGACGTCGGGGGCAAAACACTGGTAAGCAGCCCCGGCTTTGTCGATGGCCAGCAGGGTCAATACCGCTTCATGGATCTCGGCCCCGTCAAAAACGCCGCAACCGGATAAAATAACAGCAAATATTTTCATAGCGTTCTGAAAATGGTTGATAAAATGACACCGTTCAAAGTTACTAAAATCATGCGGCCTATTTGAAAGCGGCCAGGAAATTCATTTTCCCCTGAACATTATGGAAAAACAGGTGAGGCCTGTATTACCAGGGACGCTTTTTTCTGAAAAGAACCGGGAATGGATGGAAGGTATTCGACATGGGAGGATTTATTATTTAACTTTGCACAAATTTGAACGAAAAATTAAACTGATCCTGATGAAGAAACTACAGATGGTTGACTTACGCAGTCAGTACCTTCATATTAAACCGGAAATAGACAGGGGGATCCAGGAAGTGATCGATTCCTGCGCCTTTATCAATGGCCCGGCGGTAAACGGCTTCCAGAAAGACCTTGAACAATACCTGGGCGTGAAGCATGTAATTCCGTGCGCCAATGGCACCGACGCCCTGCAGGTTGCCATGATGGCCCTGAATCTTGTACCTGGAGATGAAGTGATCACCACCTCCTTTACCTTTATCGCGACTGCCGAGGTGATCGCCCTGTTAAAATTAACCCCGGTGCTGGTGGATGTGGATCCCGGCACCTTCAACATCGATCCCAAAGCAATTGAGCGGGCCATCACCCCTAAAACAAAAGCCATCGTTCCGGTGCACCTCTTCGGGCAAACTGCCCCGATGGAGGAGATCATGGAAATTGCCGCAAAGCATAACCTTTTCGTGATCGAAGATAACTGCCAGGCCATTGGGTCCGATTATTATTTTAATGATGGCACCGCCAAAAAAGCCGGAACCATCGGCCATATCGGCTGCACCTCCTTCTTCCCTTCGAAAAACCTGGGATGTTATGGCGACGGCGGGGCAATTTTCACCAATGATGATGACCTGGCAAAGCAAATGCGCGTGGTGGTCAACCACGGGATGACCGTTCGCTATTACCACGATTATATCGGGGTTAATTCCCGGCTTGACAGCATCCAGGCTGCAATCTTAAAGGTGAAACTGGCGCATCTCGACGAATATGCAGCCAGCCGCAGGGCCGCCGCTGATTTTTACGATGAGGCCTTTAAAAACCATCCGCATCTGAAAACACCGGTTCGGTATGGTAAATCAAATCATGTGTTTCATCAGTATACCCTGGTAACTGAAGGAATTGACAGGAAAGCCCTGATAGAGTTCCTGGGAACCAAAGAGATCCCGGCCATGATCTATTACCCGGTGCCCCTGCATATGCAGAAGGCCTACCTCGATCCAAGGTACAAACCGGGAGATTTCCCTGTGACCGAGCATCTCAGCGAAACGGTGTTTTCCCTGCCGATGCACACGGAGCTTGATCATGAACAACTTACGTATATAACGCAGAGTGTTCTTGAATTTTTAAACCAGTAATTATGGAAACAGAATATTTCGCCCATGAATCGGCCATTATCGATGAAGGCTGCAGGATCGGGAAAGGAACTAAAATCTGGCATTTTACGCATGTAATGAAGAGTTGCGTAATCGGGGAAAACTGCAATCTCGGTCAGAATGTTGTTGTTTCTCCCGATGTCGTGCTCGGCAGGAATGTCAAGGTGCAGAACAATGTTTCGATCTATACCGGCGTAATCTGCGAGGATGATGTCTTTCTCGGGCCCTCCATGGTATTTACCAATGTGATCAACCCCCGAAGCCATATCCTCAGGAAGGACCAGTACCAGACCACCCTGGTAAAACATGGCGCATCTATCGGCGCCAACGCCACCATCGTGTGCGGGAATACGATCGGCGAATTTTCCTTTATCGGTGCAGGGACCGTAGTTACCAAAGATGTTCCCGCCTATGCACTGGTTGTCGGGAACCCGGGCCGTCACGTTGGCTGGATGAGCGAATACGGGCATCGCCTGCTCTTCGATGCCGATGGAATTGCCATTTGCCCGGAAAGCCTTGAAAAATACAGGCTGACCAGCGATGGCCAAGTTGTAAAAATCGGAAAATAACCCATGACTGAATCGAAAAACCCAATCAATTTTGCACTTATAGGAGCTGCCGGATACATTGCTCCGCGTCACATGAAGGCCATCAGGGATACGGGGAACCGCCTTGTTTGCGCCCTCGACCCATACGACGGGGTGGGTATCATCGACAGCTATTTCCCTCATGCCGACTTTTTCATCGAGCCGGAACGTTTCGACCGTCATCTCGACAAATTGCGCAGGATGGCGCTGCTGAACAAACGATACCATGACCGGAAGGTAGAGTATGTGAGCATCTGCTCCCCGAATTACATGCACGATTCGCATATCCGGCTGGCCCTGCGCAACGAGGCTCATGCCATTTGCGAGAAGCCAATCGTGCTGAATCCCTGGAACCTCGACGCCCTGGCCGAAATTGAAAAGGAGACCGGGAAAAAGGTCTACACCGTGCTTCAGCTGAGGCTCCATCCCTCCATCAAAGCTTTGCGCGAACAGATCCAGAAAGGACCAAAGGACAAGGTCTACGATCTTGATCTCACTTATATCACATCACGGGGCAACTGGTATCACCGGTCGTGGAAGGGGGATATTTCAAAATCAGGAGGAATTGCAACCAACATCGGGGTGCATTTTTTTGATATGCTTACCTGGGTATTCGGAAAGGCAAAAGAGAACATCGTTCATGTTCTTGACGAAAATAAGGCCGGGGGATTGCTCCGGCTTGAGCATGCCAATATCCGGTGGTTTCTCAGCATCGATTATAATGATATCCCGCTGGCCGTGCGGAATTCAGGGAAAAGAACCTTCCGGTCGCTCCTGATGGGCGACCAGCAGATTGAATTCAGCGACGGGTTCACCGACCTGCATACAGAGGTTTACCGTGAAATCATGGCCGGCCGGGGATTTGGCATCAAGGAGGCAAAACAAAGCATCAACATCGTTTATCACATCCGCAATAATCAGCCTGTCGGACTAAAAGGTGATTACCATCCGATTCTTAAAGCAGTTTCAAAAAAATAGCAGGGTTCATCACATCCCGGCTTAACATTGATGGTTCATAATCAGATATTGAGTAACTTGCCCTTGTTTTTTGGTATTCATTCGTTAAACTTGCAGAAATGAAAATATTAGTAACTGGAGGAACAGGATATATTGGATCGCACACGGTAGTTGAACTACAGGCGAAGGGGTATGAGGTTATTATCGTCGACAACCTTTCCAATTCCTCGATAGAGGTGCTCGACAACATTGCAAAGGTCTCCGGGAAGAAGCCTCTGTTCGAGAAGTTTGACCTGACTGATCCTGAAAAAACAGCCGCCTTCTTCAAACTGCACAACGATATCAGCGCCATTATTCACTTTGCAGCATTCAAGGCGGTGGGGGAGTCGGTCGAATTCCCGCTTATGTATTATCGCAACAACGTTCAGTCGCTGGTAAACATCCTGCAGGGTATGATCGATAACAGCATCCGCGATATTGTGTTTTCCTCCTCGTGCACCGTGTACGGACAGCCTGACGTGCTTCCCGCCCGCGAAGACAGCCCGATCCAGAAAGCGGCATCCCCTTACGGAAATACGAAACAGATATGCGAGGAGATTATCACCGATACCTGTGTCACCGCTGAAATCCGCGGAATCCTGCTGAGGTATTTCAACCCCATCGGGGCGCATGAGACAGCTTTTATCGGCGAACTCCCGCTGGGCGTCCCCAATTGCCTGATGCCCTATATCACACAGACAGCCATTGGCAAACGCCCTTTCCTCCGTGTTTGGGGAGATGACTATGACACGCCCGACGGCACCGCCATCCGCGACTATCTTCACGTGGTTGACCTGGCCAAAGCCCATGTAATTGCTGTAGAACGCATGACCGGCAACAAATGCAAAAAGAACGTGGAAGTTTTCAACCTCGGCACAGGTAACGGCTTTTCCGTTATGGAGGTTATCAAGTCGTTTGAACGGACCTCCGGTGTGAAGCTGAATTACGAAATCATGGGACGGCGGGCAGGCGACATCGTGAAGGTGTGGGCCGATACCGACTATGCGAATCAGGAACTTGGATGGAAGGCGGAGAAAACCCTCGACGAGATGACCCTTTCGGCATGGAATTGGGAAGTGGCGCTGGCCAAAAAGAAGTAGCGAGGTAGCGAAATGGTGAAATGGTGAAATTTGAAAAGTTAATTATATCAGAAGAAAGATAAACTATGAAGACAATCTTAATCACCGGCGGGGCCGGCTTTATCGGGTCGCATGTTGTACGCAGGTTTGTGAAGAAATATCCTGACTACAAGATCGTAAACCTCGACAACCTTACCTATGCGGGCAACCTCACGAACCTGCGCGATATCGAAAAGGAGCCCAATTATGAATTTGTCAAGGCAGATATTACCGCCGGCGAACTGATGAAGGCGCTGTTTAAGAAATACCGTTTCGACGGGGTCATTCATCTTGCCGCCGAATCGCATGTTGACCGTTCGATTAGCAGCCCGATGGAATTCATCTATGCCAACATCGTAGGCACGGTTAACCTTCTGAATGCGGCCCGGTTGATCTGGGAGGATTTTTCAGGAAAGAGGTTCTATCACATCTCAACCGATGAAGTTTATGGTTCGCTTGGGTCGACCGGTTTGTTCACCGAGGATACCGCCTATGACCCGCGCAGCCCCTATTCTGCTTCAAAGGCAAGCTCCGACCACCTGGTAAGAGCATACAATCACACTTATGGCATGCCCACGGTGATCTCAAACTGCTCGAACAACTATGGTCCGTTCCAGTTTCCCGAGAAACTCATCCCCCTGGCCATACACAATATCAAAAACAACAAGCTGATCCCTGTTTATGGCAAGGGCGAAAATATCCGCGACTGGCTATATGTTGAAGACCATGCAAATGCCATCGACCTGATCTTCCACGAAGGGAAAATCGCTGAAACGTACAACATCGGCGGGCAAAACGAGTGGAAAAACATCGACCTGATAAGGCAGTTGTGCGAGATCATGGATAAAAAACTGAAACGGTCGGCCGGGATGTCGTCGAACCTGATCACTTTTGTGAAGGACCGTGCAGGACACGACCTTAGGTATGCCATCGATTCAACAAAAATCCAGAACGAACTCGGGTGGAAACCCGGGCTGCAGTTTGCCGAAGGCCTTGAAAAGACAGTCTCCTGGTACCTGGCCAATGAAGAATGGATGAAGAATGTCACCTCCGGCGATTACCAGAAATATTACGATCACCAGTACGGAAAGCGGTAAACCTTTTCAGTAAACCTGCAAGCCGTTGCTACATTCCCGAAACGGCAACATCTTTCCCGATTTTCGAAATCAGTCCCTGCAACACATTGCCGGGGCCCAATTCCACGAAGGTGTCGGCACCGTCGGTGATCATGTGCTCTACCATCTGGGTCCACAATACCGGGGCCGTGAGCTGGTCGATGAGGTTCTGCTTTATCTCTGCCGGATCGGTTACACGTTTCGCCGTTGCATTCTGGTAAACCGGGCAAATGGGTTCACTCACCGTGGTGGCATGGATGGCTTCAGCAAGTTCGATACGGGCAGGTTCCATCAGGGGCGAGTGAAATGCTCCGCCCACTTTAAGTGGCAGTGCGCGGCGGGCACCTGCTGCTTTCAGTTGCTCACAGGCGACCTCAATGCCCTTTATGCTGCCGGAAATGACAAGTTGTCCGGGACTGTTGTAATTGGCAGGCACCACCACTTCATCGATGGATTTGCAGATCTCTTCCACTTTGGCATCATCCAGCCCGAGGATCGCGGCCATCGTGGAAGGTTCCTTCTCACATGCTTTCTGCATGGCGCCTGCCCTTGCTGCAACCAGCCGCAGGCCGTCTTCAAAGGAAAGGGCCTTGTTGGCGACGAGCGCTGAAAACTCGCCAAGCGAATGGCCGGCAACCATATCGGGTTTGAAATCTGCGCCAAGCGTGGCTGCAAGAATGACCGAATGGAGGAAAATAGCGGGCTGGGTGACTTTTGTCTGGCGAAGATCCTCATCGGTCCCTGAAAACATCAGGTCGGTGATCCTGAATCCAAGAATGTCATTGGCTTTTTCGAATAACTCCTTTGCCAATGGCGAATTGTCGTACAGATCTTTGCCCATACCAACAAACTGGGCGCCCTGCCCTGGAAATACGTATGCCTTCATAGTCAAATGGTAAAATGGTGAAATGGTAAAATTGCAAAATGATTTCGCTACTTCGCTACCTTATTTCCGGTCTCCCAGGAACCTCAGCAAAAACATAAAGAGGTTAATGAAGTCGAGATAGAGTGTGAGTGCGCCGAGGATACTCAGTTTGCGGGTGTTTTCCTGCCCGTATTCGCCTGCGCCGGCGCCCATTCTTTTCAAACGCTGCACATCATAGGCGGTAAGCCCGGTGAAAACAAGGACACCGACGACGCTGATGATGTAATCCATGGTGCCGCTCTGCATAAAGTAGTTTACCAGCATGGCGATCAGCATCCCAATCAGGCCCATCATCATGATCGAGCCGAATTTGGTAAGATCGGTTTTGGTGGTATACCCCGTAACGGCCATCACGCCAAACATCGCAGTGGTCACTGCAAACGTTTTAAACACCGAAGCCCCGGTATAAACAAGCAGCACCGAACTCAGGCTCATCCCCATCAGCGCCGAAAAGCCGAGGAAAAGGAGTGTCAGAACGGCAGGCGACAAACGCTGAAAGCCGAATGACATTAACAGCACGAAAGCAAATGGCAGCAGGGTAACAAGCCAGCCAAAACCGGATAACCCATGGGTTACGGGGTTTATGAGGCTGCCCTGGAGCCCTGAATCGGCAAACCAGTAAGCGGTTGCGGCAGTTGTCAGCATGGCCAGCGTCATCCAGCTGAAAACCTGCGACATAAATGATCTTGCAACGGTCAGATCCTCTGTTCCCTGTTGCGTTGGATAAAATCCTCTGTTATTTGTTTGTTCAAACATTCTTAATCGGGTTTTAGTTGTTAAATGCAAGCAATGTAAGCAATGTAATCAATGCAAACAATGCAATCAATGTTGGTAATGCAAGTAATGCAATCAATTTAGGTCTGGCAATTAATGTACAAAAAGGAATAAAATGGGCCAATTTTTTTTTTAAAATTATTCAATTCAGGTCATACAGACTCCGCTCATTGTTTGCATTGTTTTCATTGCCTGCATTGTTTGCCTTGTTTGCATTGTTTTCATTGCCTGCATTGTTTGCCTTGTTTGCATTAATTTTCAATGAAGTTTTGTACTTATAAGGTGCAAAAACTCCGTGCGGGTTTTATCCCGTTCGAAGGCGCCTACAAAGTCGGATGTCGTTGTGACAGAATTTTGTTTCTGAACGCCCCGCATGGCCATACACAAATGTTGTGCCTCAATTACAACTGCCACGCCCAATGGTTTCAGCGTATCGTTTATGGCATCCTTGATCTGCATGGTGAGCCGTTCCTGGACCTGGAGGCGGCGGGCGTATATGTCGACAACGCGTGCTATCTTGCTTAATCCGGTGATATATTTATCGGGGATGTAGCCTACATGTGCCTTCCCGATAAAGGGAACCATATGGTGCTCGCAGAGTGAATATATTTCGATATCCTTCACGATGACCATTTCGCGGTAATCTTCCCTGAATTTGGCCGAGCTCAGGATCTCCTTCGGATCGAGGGCATATCCCTGGGTAAGAAACTGCATGGCTTTGGCCACCCGCAGCGGGGTCTTTAAAAGTCCTTCCCTGTCGGGGTTCTCACCAATCAGCCGTAATATTTCCTTATAATGAAAACTGAGCTCCTCCGTTGTTTTGGGGTCGAACTCTTCCAGTTTTTCGTAATTCAGTTTTTTCTTGATTGCCATAATAGTTTTTTAAGCATTATGCACCATAATATTCGATGATGTTGTTTTCCGACTGTTCAATACGCACGCAGTGGAGGGTGCCGCCAAGCGCGGTGATCCCTCCGGCAAGCTCATTCCATATCCCAATGGCCAGGTTTTCGCTGGTGGGCACTTTTCCCGCCAGGAAATCAACTTCCAGGTTCAGGTTTTTATGGTCGGTTTTTTTCAGGATTTTATCTTCAATCAGTTTGCTAACATGACGAAGATGAATGATCAGCCCTGTTGTTGGGTCAACTTCACCTTTCACCGTAACAAAGAGAATATAGTTGTGGCCGTGCCAGTTCGGGTTGGAACACTTTCCGAATATGCTGAAATTCTCCTCATCAGTGAATTCCGGGAGAAACAGCCGGTGTGCGGCGCTGAAATGTTCCCGGCGGGTGATGTATACCATGTTAAAGGATTTGGTGCAAAGGTACAGATTTTTTAATGTTCTGCAGAAGCGGGCGGAGCCGGATGGGTGTTTTTGATGATGCTCACCGACTCGAAAATGGTGTAGCACAGGTATAGCAGGAAAAACCCGAGCATGAAGGGAACGGCATCGCTGCGATGCAGAAAGACGTATATGATCATCACCGCAACATAGACCATCAGCTTCCCGATAATGGTGAGCAGGAAGGTGTTCACAAACCGGATGAACCGTTTTTCGGCAGATTTAAGCAGGTAATAATAGGAAAGCAGCGAGGTTGCGATGAAAAAGAAAAACAGGAAGGGCAATGCCGGTGAAAAAAAGGTTTTCGGCAAGATAAAAGTGAATGCCAGGACAATGACTCCCAGGATTCCTGTAAAGATCAGCAGCTGCTTGAGAAATTTGAGATATACAGAATTCATGGCACGGGATTATGCTGGATAATGTTGAAACGATGTCTATTTGCGTAAAAGATCCCTGGTAACAAGGTAGATCGAGAGTGCAACGGAAATTATTGAGAAAACTACAGTGAGAATCGGCCTGGTATTCAGCCATTGATCCAGTTTAAACCCGCCAAAAACGCCAAGCAGGATAACAGCCAGCATCTGGATGGCTATTCCGGAAAACCTGGCGTAATCGTTAAGATTTTTCCTGGGGTCGGCTGTCATTGGAGGTTGGGGGGAATTTTATCTCTTTCAGATTTCCCTGTTCCATACTGCAGGTGCCCGAAAATTTCGCTCCGGGCTCAATGGCCAGTTTCCCGGTGGTGATATCACCGCTGAAACGAGCTGTTTCCTTCAACGTCAGGAGCTCGGAAACCTTCACAGTGGCCTTGACTTCACCGGAGAAATCGGCATTCTGGCATTGAATTTCGCCATCTATTTTTCCCGTGGGCCCTACCACTATTTTGCCTTTGCACTGAATGGTCCCATTCAGTGTACCGTCAATCCTGAAGTCGCCGCTGACCTGGATCTCTCCTTTAACCACTGCCCCAGGACCTAAAATATTAATGGTCGGCATCTCAGGTTCTCTGTTTTTTGACATAAGGTTCATTTTTAGGGGTGCTTATTTTTGAATCGGGTAATTTTTTTCGAAAAAACGAATGTATTGTAAAATATCCTTGTTCTTGTAAAGAATGGGATAATTTTCAACAGAGATCACAAAGGCAAAATACTCGCCGGCATTTTCAAGTTTCGTAAAAATGTACTTGCTGTCGAGAATGCCCAGGAAATAGTTCATGGCTGTTTCACTGTTCTCAAAATTATTCACCGTGATCATCTGCCGCCCCTGGTCCAGCAACAGGCTGTTAACCATCAGGTTCTCGAGGTCGTGGAATTTCGTGTTGTAGTCCGACATTTTCATTTTCAGCGCATCAACGTCAACGAGATTGTCATTGACCACCAGCACGTAGAAATGAAGGGCGTTTGGATCAAATTTGTACAACTTTTGCGTATTGTCGAGCACTGTGACCGAGTCGGTCGGGATCGGTTTGCCCTGGGCATCTTTCTGAGTGCCAAGGAAGGCCAGTACGTTTTCAGCCAGTGGTTTAATTGTGCTTTTAGGGTAATCTTTAATCACCTTTTTCATGGAAACCACCAGTGAGTCGACAATTTCAATTTTACCCAGCGCAAGCGCCCGCAGGTAATCAAATTTCGGCATCAGCAGGGAGTCCGATTTGTAACGGGTACGTGCTATGTCGGCATTGTTGATGACCATATAATACTGCTGGTTTGCAAAAGCGGTGTACGTATCGTTATACAACTGCGACACTTCGGTCTTCCTGGCGTTGATTTCCTTGTAAAAATTGGGATTTACCAGCAGTTTGGCATAATCGCTCTCAGGATTTTCGGTGAGGATCTTGTTTTTGAACTGGTCGCTCTTCGGCTGGTTCTGCAGATGCGCGTATAGCATGCAGAGCTCGTAGGTGGTCTGAAGCTTGTACTTGTTACCCGGAAACCTGTCCATAAGGGTTTCGAAGGTTTGGGTGGCATTTCCGTAATCACCGAGTCCTTCCACATAGATGAACCCTGCCTGGTAGTAAGCCTCCACAATCATTTTGTTGGAGGCTTTGATCCGGATAGTGTCAAATGGTATATCTTTCAGATAATAGGCGCGTTCCTTGGGATTCTTTGATTTGGCAAGCTGCTTTTTGCCGCCCTTGGTCGTGTCGCTGACCGCCCCCGGGGTTGAATCGGCTTTTTCCGGCTCGTTTGAAAAGGTATTCAGGGTTTTGTCGGTAAGGAACCAGTTGTCTTCGTATTTGCGCGTTCCCCATTTGCGCTTGAACGTTGAGAACCCGACCGACATGGTGGTGGGGTTGTAAAAATACCAGTGTCCTTCCTTCGAGCCGATGGCCTGCTGGTCGAGCCCGCTACTGGGAGTTAGCAGGTACTGGGATTCAATTCTTTTCTGTTCTTCCTGTTGCCTTTTCCGTTCTTCGGCAAGTACTTTCGCAATGATCTTGTCAATAACCTGGTTCCGGTCGTTTTCCGACATGGCGGCCAGTTTTTGAAGGCTGTCCTGCCGTTGAATCACCGACAGGTTTTTCACCAGTTCGGTGAGGGTCTGGGTTTTTTTTGCAAGTTCCTTGTACCCGGCATAATCTTTCGGGAGGAACTGCATCGTGCTGTCGTAATACAACTGCGAAGTGATGTAGTTGCGCGATCCGAAGAAGATGTCGGCAAGGTCGAGCGACGAAATGGCCTTTTGATAATTGTTGGTGTGGCTGGTACTGACCGATTCCTTGAAGTATTCAATGGCTTTGGCGGTGTCGCTGTCTTTTAGTGCAATGTGCGCCAGTGCAAAATAGATCTGGTCCTGGTAATCCTTGTTTTTATCGTCCTTCAGCATTTTTGTCAGCTTCTTGACAATATACTCGCGGTTACCGCTTTTTGCTGTATAACACTGTGCCAGGTTGATCTTGGCATTGAATTCCATCTCGTATGTTTTGGCCCGTTTTATCACCTGTACGTACAAGCCCGAAGCCTCGTCAAATTCCCCGTTGAACTGGTGTATCTGGGCAAGGATGAATTTACAGCGGGTGCGGAGGGCGCCGGATGGTTTTAATTCGATGGCACGGTTGAGGTAAGGAACTGCAGCATCGTACGCTTTCTGCATGATATAGAATTGGGCATAGAGCAGGTTCAGTTCGGTTTCGTACTTTGCGGGTGCGTCGCCTTTCCTGATTTTGCTCTGCATCATGTCGAGCATGGGTTCGGCCCGGTTGAAGTCGCCCATCTGGATGTTGGCCCTGGCCTGCCACATCATGGCCAGGTATTTTATGTCGTCGTCGTTGTAAGTCTTGATCACAAACTCGAATGTACGGCGGGCCATCGGGTAGTCCTGCTTGTAGAAATAACATTTGCCGATCAGGAAGTACGAATATTTGATCCAGTGGTTGTACTCCTTGCGGTTGAAGTACATCGAATGCTTGTTGATTGCCTTCGACGCTTTTTTTATCCCGATGTCGGCATATTGGGAAATTTTTGTTGCACTGGATTTATCCCCGTAATTGTACACGGGAAGGACAAGGGCATAGTTATCTTTCAGCCCGGCCTGGTATTCTTTCAGCCCCTGGCGAAGGTTATCCATTCCGTTCCAGTACACGTTGTAATGGGCGGTGATGTTATGGTAAGTTCTGCGAACAAATGTGTTTTTTTTAGTGGAACATGCGCTAAACATGATCACCCCTGACAAAACCAGCATCCATACGGCGAGGGAAAATTTCTTCGACGATCTCAAAACGTTAAGGACTTTTAAAAGAGTATTAACTATTATTTTACAAAAATATTTTAATTTTTTGAATTTGACCAGATATATCCTGAAAGATATCAAATTTGAAAACCCGGGCTGAAGGATTTTCAGCCACCGCCATTCAACACCTTCCTGACTTCCACGTTTTTCAGCCGCCGGTTGAGAAGATTTGCGGAATCGCATAATTTTCCGATATTTGCATCGTTTGAAGGAACAGCGCGTGCGATATGGTTTTTGACAGAAAAGAAAAAAGAAAAGGGAAATGGACTGAAAAATGGCGAAATAAATACCGCCTTGTTTTCATGACAGACGATACGCTGGAAGAGCGTTTTACCTTCCGCCTGTCGAGAATGAATGTCTTTATAGCGTTGGGAACCCTTACCATCGTGCTGATTTTTCTTACCAGCATACTGATTGCCTTTACCCCGCTGCGGGAGTACATCCCGGGCTATACCAGTGTCGGGCTTACTAAGAAGCTCTACCGCCTTCAGATCAAAACCGACTCCATCGAACGCGATCTCGTTAACAAGGACAGGTTCATTCAAAACCTGAGGGATGTGATCAACGGGAAGGACCTCACTGAGGACAAGCCGCTTGTGAAAGACACGCTGAAGCGTTACGACAAAATCAAAATAAAACATTCGGTTGAAGATTCCCTGCTCCGCCTGGATATAGATAATCAGAGCAAATACAACCTCTATAAGATGGAAACGATGGAAACGGCCATTCAGAAGAAGGCGTCCATCGGAGGTGTTTTGTTCTTCGCCCCCCTTAAGGGAGTAATCACAAATGGATTTAACCCCGTTCTGAAGCATTACGGGGTGGATGTTGTTTCAAAACAAAACGAAGCCGTGAAGGCGGTTCTCGACGGAACCGTGCTGTTCAGCAACTGGACGCTCGAAACCGGGTATGTGATCGTGATCCAGCATTCGCAGAACATTGTCTCGGTGTACAAGCACAATTCTGCAAACCTTAAAAAAGCCGGCGATTATGTCAGAGCAGGCGAACCTATTGCCATTGTAGGCGAAACGGGGGAAACAGTAACTGGCCCGCATCTCCATTTTGAACTTTGGAACGACGGTAATGCCTTGAATCCCAAGGATTATATTACATTTTAGCCTATCCCTGACCGATTGAAAAAAAACCTCGCAATATTAGGATCAACCGGGAGCATCGGCACCCAGGCGCTCGATGTTGTCCGCAGCCATCCTGCACTGTTCGGGATAGAAGTGCTCACGGCACAAACCAACTGCGACCTGCTGATCCGCCAGGCCATTGAATTCATACCGAATGCCGTTGTGATCGGGAATACAGCCTGCTATTCAAAAGTCGCGGAGGCGCTCAAACCTTACCCGGTCAAGGTTTTTACCGGCCACGAGTCCATCGCGCAGATCGTTGAAATGGACAGGATCGACCTTGTGCTGAGTGCACTTGTCGGGTATGCGGGACTAAAGCCCACCCTCAGCGCCATCGCTGCCGGAAAAACCGTGGCGCTGGCCAATAAAGAGAGTCTGGTGATCGCCGGCGATCTGGTCATGGCGGAGGCACAACGAAAAAATGTGTTGATCCTCCCGGTTGACTCTGAACATTCGGCCATTTTTCAATGTCTTGCCGGAGAACAGCCCGGGGCTGTCGAGAAGATTTACCTGACCGCTTCGGGCGGCCCTTTTCGCGGAAAAACCAGGAACGACCTGTCGGGAATCACCAGGGAAGATGCCCTCAGGCATCCCAACTGGTCGATGGGGCAGAAGGTCACCATAGATTCTGCAACAATGATGAACAAAGGGCTTGAGGTGATCGAAGCACGGTGGCTGTTTAATCTCAGGCCAGAACAGATTGATGTGATCATCCATCCGCAGTCAATCGTACACTCGCTGGTACAGTTCGTGGATGGTTCGATAAAGGCGCAGATGGGCCTTCCCGATATGAAACTTCCGATCCTTTACGCATTGTCATTCCCGACCCGTATAAAATCAGATCTTACCCGCTTTAACTTTACCGATTTTCCCAGCCTCACCTTTGAACCACCCGACAGGGAACTTTTCCGCTGTCTTGACCTGGCGTACATTGCCATGGAGGCAGGCGGCAACATGCCCTGCATCCTGAATGCAGCCAACGAAGTTGCCGTTCATGCATTTTTAACCGGCCGGGTTAGCTTTACCGGGATACCGGATGTTATCGAACATTGCATGAAAACATCTTTCTTTGTTCAAAAACCCTGTTACGATGATTATGTGGCAACACACCACGAAACATTGGACAGGGCAGAAGTATTTGTCAGTCAATCATTGAATCACATATAAAATTTATATAAATCGCATGGAAATATTCATAAAAGTTGTTCAATTGCTGCTCAGTTTGTCTATTCTTGTCATATTTCATGAATTCGGACATTTTATCGCTGCCCGCGTATTCAAAACACGGGTTGAAAAATTCTACCTCTTTTTTGACCCCTGGTTTTCGCTTTTCAAGTTTAAGAAGGGCGACACGGAATATGGCGTAGGTTGGGTTCCGCTGGGGGGGTATGTTAAAATTTCGGGGATGATCGATGAATCGATGGACAAGGAACAGATGAAGCTTCCTGCCCAGCCCTGGGAGTTCAGGTCAAAACCGGCCTGGCAGCGGCTGATCATCATGCTGGGAGGTGTCACGGTCAATGTTTTGCTGGCCATCGCCATTTACATCGTGATGCTTACCATGTGGGGCGAAGAGTACCTGCCAACTTCCGAAGTGAAATTCGGCATATCGGTCGACTCGGTAGGTTACGCGATGGGGCTTCGCGACGGCGACCGCATACTCACGGTCGATCACAAGAAGGTGGAGGATTTCGCTGCAATTCCGAAAACCATCATTTTAGAGGAAGCAAAGACATTGCAGGTGGTTCGTGACGGACAGAATATGGATGTTCAGGTTCCTCCGGGATTCATTAGCCGCCTTATCAAGCAGAAATCGCCCGATTTCATTGCCGTGCGGTTCCCCTTTGTTGCCGGGAAATTCTCGCCGGGTTCACCTGCCAGGAAAGCCGGCATGCAGGTCGGCGACCAGATCATCGGGCTTAACGATACCATCCTGAGCTATTTTGATCAGTTCAGGGCGAACATCCGCCATTACAAAAATAAAACTGTTAAGGTGGTGGTGGTGCGGGGAAAGGACACCCTGCACATTCCTGTCGACGTGCCTGAAGCAGGACTGATCGGGGTTTACAACAAAGCGCCCGGAACCTGGTTCCACTTCAGGGAGAAAGACTACAACCTCCTTACGGCCATTCCTGCAGGTGTTGTGAAAACCTTCAACGGTGCTGGCAATTACATCAAATCCATCAAACTGCTGTTCTCCCAGGATAAGGCGTATGAATCGGTTGGCGGGTTTATCACCATCGGCAATATTTTTCCCTCAACCTGGGACTGGCCGGCATTCTGGGCGCTCACGGCCTTTCTTTCGATCATGCTGGCGGTATTGAATATCCTTCCTATCCCGGCACTCGACGGAGGACATGTTATGTTCCTCTTTTATGAGATCATTTTCCGCCGCAAACCCAGTGATAAATTCATGGAATATGCCCAGATCGTTGGCATGGTACTTCTTTTCGGGTTACTGATCTTTGCGAATGGGCAGGATATATTGAAGTTGTTCAGGCATTAGGCAATAGTGAAATGGTAAAATGGTAAAGTAGTAAAATGGTAAAATGTGATACCCGATGAGTCGGGTCACCTGACCACCTGACCACCTGACCACCTGTCCACCTGACCACCTGACCACCTGTCCACCTGTCCACCTGTCCACCTGTTCACCCGCTCACCTTCTCATGCAACGACCCAAACCCTTCACCCAGGATCTCCGTGGCGTTGGTTACCGATAGAAAGGCTTTGGGGTCGATCTCATGGATGTATTCTTCCAGCAGGGCGAGTTCGCGGCGGCTTACGACGGTGAATATCATACGCTTTTCGGCCATGTTGTACATACCGTGCCCGTCGATGTACGTGCCTCCTCGATCGAGGTTGTTGATGATCCTGTCGCGGATCTCCTCGTGTTTGTCCGAAATGATGAACAGGCTCTTATCGTAGCTGACGCCCTGGAGAACAACATCAATCACCTTCCCGGTTATGAAGATCACAATCCAGGAATATAGCGGGATTTTCCAGTCGCGGAACACCACCAGCCCGACCAGCACAATCGCCGAATCTACATAGATCATCAGCATGCCGAGGGGAAGTTTTGTGTATTTTGCGATGATCATGGCAACAATATCGCTGCCGCCCGAGGTTGCTTTCGATTTGAATATCAGCCCCAGGCCAACCCCGGCAAGAACGCCCCCGAAAATGGAGGAGAGCAAGGCGTCGCCTACCACCAGCGGGTGGAACCCCCAGAAATAGGTAAGCGTATCGGTAAAAACTGCTGTCAGGGAGAATCCGACAACCGTTTTAAATCCAAACCTGGGCCCGAGGAACCTGATACCGATGATGGTGAGGGGGATGTCAAAGCACAGGGCGACCAGTCCCACCGGCGTGTTAAAGAGGTAATGAAGCACGATTGAAATGCCGTAAACGCCACCCGGGATGATCTTGTAAGGGGTGATGAACAGCACAAACCCTGTGGCCAGGATAAAGGAACCGATGATGATCAGGCTGTAGGAGATAAACCATTTGCGTGTAAACGGTTTTTCCTTGATGAGAAAAAAGGCCATAATGAAGGTTTTTAAGGGTTACAAAAAGAACAGGTGCAAAGATATTTGATTACTGCACAATGCAGGCCCCTTATGTGCGTTTATCATTTAAACATAGTCTAAATTGGCAGTGCAGTGATGCAGGTAATAAAAAAAGATGTATTTTTATCCCGTTTTTCAGACGAATCTAACAACCAGTTGTTGAACGTACCTTTAGCAGGAAACCTGCACAAACCGGGGATAAAATTGTTTTTTATCCTGATCCTCCTTGTTTTTCAGGGAGGTTCGTTTATTTATGGACAGCAGCCGACGCTCATCACACATTATATGTTTCTCAACATGGCGGTTAATCCTGCCTTTGCCGGAAACAGCGGCGGTATCTCAGCTACTGGTTTGGTCCGCCAGCAATGGATTGGCTGGAAAAGCACCGATGGCACGAACCCCACTCCCCAAACGTACCTGATCACAGTCGATTCCCCCATCCGGTTTTTACATGGCGGGGTTGGCGGATCGGTTACACAGGATCAGATCGGCGCTTTTAAAAACATAACTGTTAAATTGGGCTATGCCTACAAAATGGAGATCGGATCAGGCGATTTGTCGATAGGCGGGCAACTGGATTTGCAGAATATCGGATATGATGCTTCCAAATTCAAGCCGGTCGACTCGGGCGATCCCGTTCTCAGCGGGCTGGAGGGCAAAGCCAGCGCCATGATGGTCGATGCGGGGGTAGGTGCATATTATAAAGTACCTGAAAAATATTATCTCGGGTTCTCGATTGACAATCTTCTGGGGAGCCATGCTAAAAAGATGGCCTATTCGCTACGCCGCACTTTTTATCTTGCCGGCGGTTACCAGTGGAGTATTCCTGACCATCCGGCCTTTGAGCTGCTTCCTTCGGCGCTTATTATGTATGACCAGGCGGCCTTCCAGCTAAATGCAAGTGCCCTGCTGATGTACAACAACAAATTTTATGGAGGCCTCGGATACAGGCTGCAGGATGCAGTTTCGTTACTGGCCGGAGTTCAGATAAAAAGCATCCGGATCGGCGTTGCTTACGATATAAGTACCTCGGCCATGCATTCATATAACAGCGGAGGCATGGAGGTCATGGTCAACTATTGCTTCAAAATCGACATCGATAAATTCCGTAAAAGTTACAGGAATACACGTTTCTTGTAAAAGAAAAAGTGTAATTTTGCCGTTTTGCGTGAAAAAAAAAGGTTTAAAATAATAAATTTCAATACGTAGCGTTATTTTCATCCATTAATCAGCCAACAAATGAAAAAACTGATCATCTATTCCGCACTACTCCTATTCCTGGGAAGTTGCGGTAACTCAGGGAGTGGTGAGCTTACGGGGGTAAAGGGCCGAAAGCGTTACTATTCGCCGGATCCGTTTGGTATGGTATACGTCCCCATGGGCTCATTTACCATGGGCGTCAGCGATGAAGATATGCCATATGCCCAGCTTAACAATCCCAAAACTGTTACCGTTCAGGCATTCTATATGGACCAGACCGAAATTACGAACAATGAGTACAGGCAGTTCGTATACTGGGTCAGGGATTCCATTGCACGGCGCATTCTCGGTGAAACCAAACCTGAACTGTACTTTATTTCAGAGAATAAGAAAACCGGCGAGCAGTTTGACCCGCCTTTCCTTAACTGGGATACAAAACTGGAATGGAACTCAAACCAGCAGGACGTCAGGGATGCGCTCGCACAGATGTACCTGCCCGAAAATGAACGTTATTTCAGAAGAAAAGAAATTGATTCCCGCAAACTCTATTTTGAATACTATTTTGTTGACCTGAAAGCTGCTTCGCGCAAAGATTACAGCGCACAGTCCGATGTCAAGGAAGCCAGCCTTGCCAACAGGCCGCAGGGCTTGAAAGACCGCTCGGTGTATGTCCGTAAGGAGGTTATCAACGTATATCCCGACACACTTTGCTGGATCCATGATTTTGCTTACTCTTTCAATGACCCGAGTACCGAAAAATATTTCTGGCATCCGGCTTACGACAACTATCCTGTAGTTGGTGTTAACTGGCGTCAGGCGAATGCTTTCTGCATCTGGCGTACGCAGCTGAAAAACAGTTTCCTCTATGGAAAAAAAGGCGAGACCTTTATCAGCGATTTCCGCCTGCCGACTGAAGGGGAATGGGAATGGGCCGCGCGTGGCGGTTATGATGCCAACCCGTATCCCTGGGGAGGTCCCTATACCCGGAACGACAAAGGTTGCTTCCTGGCAAACTTCAAACCACTGCGGGGCGACTATATCGCCGACGGGGGAGCAACGACAGTCATTGTGGCACACTACCCTGCCAACGATTACGGCCTTTATGATATGGCCGGCAACGTGGCTGAATGGACGGTGACTGCATTTCACCCTGCTTCGTACAATTTTTCCTGGGATTTGAACCCCGATTACAAGTATAATGCAAAAGACGCTGATCCTCCTGCGCTTAAACGCAAGGTAACCAGGGGCGGATCATGGAAAGATGTGGCTTATTTCATCCGCGTTTCAACACGTGCATACGAATACCAGGATACAGCAAAATGTTATGTTGGTTTCCGTTGTGTCCAGAGTTTTCTTGGCCGTCAGCGCGATGACAATCCATCCAGGGCTTCCAAAGTCTACAGATAAAAACTAAACCAATCTACTTTATTAACAATTAATTCTTTCAAGTTATGGCGTTACTAGATTTTGTAAAAACAAAGCAGTATAAGAATTTCATGGCCAAACTTTATGGCTGGGGAGCCGCTGTTGTAATCGTTGGTGCATTGTTTAAAATCAACCATTACTACGGTGCCGATCTCATGCTCATCATTGGTCTGGGGACTGAGTCGATGATCTTCTTTTTCTCCGCTTTTGAGCCACCCCATGTTGAACCCGATTGGAGTCTTGTCTATCCGCAACTGGCCGGGATTTATCATGAAGATGAACTCGATGCAAGCAAAGCTTTTACGACAAAGGATACGGTGAGCCAGGAACTGGATAAAATGCTTGAAAAAGCTAAAATAGGTCCCGAACTGATCGCAAGCCTGGGCACCGGGATGACAAAACTTTCAGAGACCACCTCGAAATTGTCGAATGTGGCTGATGCCTCACTTGCGAATGAAAAATATGTCAGCACCATGAAAACCGCAACGGAATCTGCTACCATTCTCAATGATTCCTATCGCAAAACAGCAAGCACGCTCGAACTGAGTACAACTGCATCACAGGAACAGTTATCGCATATCAAGGCCACTTCGAAAAATGCCGCCTCCCTTTCCACAATGTTCGCCGAAGTTGGCGAATCGCTCAAGGAAGATGTTCAGGCCAACAAGGCATTTTCAGCCAGCCTGACCAATGTTACCGCCTCAGCCAATAAATTTGTGGAAAAATACAACGAATCAGCTGCATTGCTTTCGAAAACCACCGAAACGCTCAATGCTTCTGCAACCGGCGGAGCCAATTACAATAAGGAATTACAGCGGATTTCCAGCAATCTCTCAGCCCTCAACGCACTGTATGAACTACACCTGCAGGGGTCAAACCAACAGATGGAAAATACAAATAAGTACAATACCGTGTTGAACAAATTTGCCACGAACCTCAACGAGTCGATGGCCAATACGGAAAAATTCAAATTGGAGGTTGATAACCTGACCAAGAATATCGCCGCACTGAATAAAGTGTACGGCAATATGTTGTCAGCTATGAGCATTGGCGGAAAATAAGTAGAACTCACCTGTAAATAATATATAATAGATGGCTGGATATAAAGAGACACCGAGGCAGAAGATGATCGGAATGATGTATCTTGTTCTAACTGCATTGCTCGCATTGAACGTCTCGAAACAGATCCTGGACGCATTCATCGTTGTGAATGAGAGCATGGAAGTAACAAACAGTAACTTTTCAAAAAAACTTGCCAATAGCTACACCAAATTCGAAAGACAATATAATGACAATAAAACCAAAGTAGGACCATTTTGGGAAAAAGCAGTCAAGGCGCGCCAGTTATCACGCGACCTTGAAAAATTCGTCGACAGTCTCAAGTACATGGTAATCATGAAGACTGAAAAACTTGACTCCTACGATTCAGCAAAAGCTCTGAAGCTCAACTATGCAAAAAGGGTTGACAATTTTGACAGTCCGACCCAGTTTTTTTGCGGACATACGGAAGATGGATCAGGGGGGCAGTCCAAAATCCTCAGATTGCGCATTGAGAAGTATAAAAAGGAAATGCTCGAACTGGTAAACCCGAAATTCCGCAGCAGTATCAAGATGGGGATGGAAACGGACGGGAAGTACATGGATGCCAACAAGAATCCCCAGAACTGGGAAATGCATAACTTTTATCACACCATCCTGGCAGCTACGGTTACAATTTTAAACAAGATCAAAGCCGAAGTTTACAATGCCGAGTTCGATGTGGTAAACAGCATCATATCTGAAGTGAGCGCTGAAGATTACAAGTTCGATGTGATCAAGGCTAAGGTAATTCCTGAAAGCAGGTTTGTTTTTGCCGGGGAGAGCTATACAGCCGAAATCATCGTTGCCGCCTATGAAAGCAAAGGGAAAATTACCGGGAAATGGCTTGGCGGCGTCGAGTCGCTTTCGCCTGCAAATGAAGGAAATGCTCATGCTATTGAAGGTCCCGACGGTGTTGTTACCCTGAGCATTCCTGCAGGAGGTACCGGAGTGCAGAAATTTGCCGGATTCCTCGAAGTACTAGATCCAAACGGGCAAACAAAGAAATATCCATTCAACGAGGAGTATATCGTCGCTAAACGATCGGTTTCCATTTCACCATCCCAGATGCTTGTGTTCTATAAGGGCGTTCCAAATCCTTTGAAGATCGTTGTGCCGGGCGGCGGATCCGATATGCAGGTCGCCATTTCATACGGAACGGTAACCAAGACGGATACGAATTACAATGTGAATATCCCTGCTTCCCTGACAGGAGGACCCGTGAAAGCGGAAGTTACCGTCAGCGCCATATATGGCGACAAGCGCGTAACGCTGGGTTCCGAGACCTTCCGTCTCAAATCAATTCCTGAACCTGATGTAAGCATCGGCGGGTTGCTGATCCCGAATGTCAGCAAAAGCCAGCTCCTTGCCAATCCCATTATTTATTCTACAAGGCCTCCTGGTTTCGATCTCACGGCAAACTATAAGGTTTTATCTTATAGGTTCCTGACAAACAGTCCCGACGGACAGTCAATCGATTTGCAGGGTACCGGGCGGAATTTAACGGACGAGATGAAGAATGTCCTTAAAAATGTCAGGAGAAATCAGCAGATCATGATAACTGAAATCAAGGTAGAAGCACCTGATGGGGTGCGGAAAATTCAGAAGTACATTTCCTACAGAATTAATTAAAGTTTTCTCACACATTTAACCTGAACGCATTTATGAAAACTTACTTGGTCATGGTAGCTTTGGCGTTCCTGTCCTGTTTTTTTGCGACTACCGTAAAAGCACAGGTTCTGGAAGGCCCTCCAAGGGATGGCGTTTATGATAAAACAGCAATAACCCAGGTTCAACCGATTCCTTATCCATACCTGCGTGAAGCTGACATTATCTGGACAAAGCGCATCTGGAGAACTGTTGATTTGCGTGAAAAACTCAATCAGCCTTTTTACTTTCCCGAAAAACCACAGTTTGGATGGCGGAGCCTGGCCCAGATTATCTGGGACCAGATCAAGGAGGGAACCATAACGGCCTATAATCCGGGTGACGACCAGTTCAGCAATCCGATGACGTTCAAGGAGGTAAAGGACAAGGTTGAAAGGATTGACAGCAACCTGGTGGCCGACACGGCAAACGAGGACCGCCAGATGTGGAATGTTGCAGTGAATGAATTTTCATCCATGGACGTTAAAAAGTTCCTGGTTAAGGAAGACTGGTATTTTGACAAGCAGCGTTCGGTCGTGGAAGTGCGAATCCTGGGGATCTGTCCTGTAATCAGGAACATGGTTAAAGGGGTTGATATGGGCGATAAGCGCCTGTTCTGGATCTATTTCCCCGAATGCCGCAATGTTTTTGCCAAGAATGAGGTTTTTAACCTGAAAAATGGCGCAGCCGGTCGAATGACCTACGATGATGTGTTTATGAAGCGCATGTTCTCCAGCTATGTTACCAAAGAGGAAAATGTGTACGACCGTGCCATCAGCGAATATGCAATGGGGATTGAATCGCTTCTGGAAGCCGAAAAGGTTAAGAACACCCTGTTTGAATTTGAACAAAACCTCTGGGAATACTAGTTATTTCCACCGGCCGGTATAAGAACTGAGGCTGTCTCCTGTTAAAGGGGCAGCCTCTTTTGTTTTCCAGCGGTCCATCCAGGTTTTCAAAACCTGAATGGATTAATTGCCTATTTTTGTGATACCCGGTTTGATTGGAACTTATGGCAAACACGTTTCTTGAAACCCCTGTTGAATACCTTAAGGGAGTAGGTTCAACACGGGCGGAGTTGTTAAGGAAAGAGCTGAACCTGAAAACATTCGGAGAGCTGCTCACGTTTTTCCCGTTCCGGTATGTCGACCGCAGCAAATTCTACCTCATTTCGGAGATCACGGATGATTCGGCTTATATCCAGCTCAAAGCAAAAATTGTACGCATCCAGACGGTCGGTAAGGCTCCGCACGAACGCCTTGTTGCAACGATACGCGACAGCAGCGGGGAAATCGACCTCGTTTGGTTCCAGGGGGTAAAATGGGTGCTTGAAATGCTTACACCGCTTCAGGAATATGTCGTTTTCGGGAAACCCGCCTTGTTTAACGGACGATGGAATATCCCCCATCCGGAACTTGAGATCCCTACTACGAAACCTTTGCCGCTGAACGAAACGATGCGGCCGATATATAACTCGACTGAGAAACTGAAGAATAAGGGACTTGACTTCAAGGGGATCGGCAGGATTATGAAAAACCTGCTGCTGAATGAGAAATTTGTTGTTCCCGAAAACCTGACGCCCGATATCCTGCAAAACCTCAGGCTGATCAACCGCCAGGAGGCCTTTACCAATATTCATTTCCCACAGAGTCCCGACCTTCTTAGGAAAGCACAGACCCGGCTGAAATTCGAGGAGTTGTTTTTCATCCAGCTCCGGCTGGCGAAACAACGGTCGGGCCGGCTGTTAAAACACGAAGGCCACCGGTTTTTAAGAGTAGGGGAGCATGTAAACCAGTTTTATCATCATCACCTTTCATTTGAGCTCACGAATGCCCAAAAACGGGTTATAAAGGAGATCAGGGCCGATCTCGGCTCGGGAAACCAGATGAACCGACTGTTGCAGGGAGATGTCGGAAGCGGCAAGACCCTGGTTGCGCTGATGACTATGCTCATTGCCCTGGACAATGATTACCAGAGCTGCCTGATGGCGCCAACCGAAATCCTGGCCAGGCAGCATTTTGCGAACATCTCGCAGATGCTTTCCGACCTTGACATCCGGGTGCGGATATTGACCGGGAATACGAAAGCAGCTGAACGCCGCGAACTGCAGGAGGGACTGATGAACGGGGACATTCATCTGTTGATAGGTACCCATGCTTTGATTGAAGAAAATGTTCAGTTCAAGAAGCTTGGATTGGTTGTGATTGATGAGCAGCACCGGTTCGGTGTTGCCCAGCGGGCCAAGCTATGGGAGAAAAATGTAATTACCCCCCATATCCTGGTGATGACCGCCACGCCGATCCCCAGGACCCTGGCCATGACCTTGTACGGGGATCTGGATACGTCGATCATCGATGAATTGCCGCCGGGCCGGAAATCAATAGTGACCAGGCACCTTTATGAACCAGATCATGGCAAAGTTTTCAGCTTCATCCGCGGGAAAATACAGGAAGGCAGGCAGGTGTATATTGTATACCCGCTCATACAGGAATCCGAGACGCTTGACCTGAAAAACCTGACCGACGGCTATCAGCATGTAGTTGCTGCATTCCCTGCGCCGGAGTTTACGGTCGGCATGGTTCACGGAAAAATGAAGCAGAAGGAGAAGGATGCTGAGATGAAACGGTTTATTGAAAAAAAATCCCAGATACTGGTGGCTACCACGGTGATCGAAGTAGGGGTGGACGTGCCGAACGCCTCGGTGATGGTAATCGAAAATGCCGAGCGGTTCGGACTCTCTCAACTGCACCAGCTCCGCGGACGTGTGGGCAGGGGGAGCGACCAGTCCTACTGCATCCTGGTAAGCGGTTTTGAACTCTCGGCCGAGGCCCGTAAAAGGATTGCAACGATGGTTCGCACGACCGACGGGTTTGAAATTGCCGAAACCGACCTCCAGATCAGGGGCCCGGGCGACCTGCAGGGAACGCAGCAGAGCGGGGTTCTTGACCTGCGCATCGCCGACCTGGTAAAGGATGAAAAAATTCTCAAATATGCCAGGAGTGTCGCAACCGATATCATCCAGGACGACCCTGTTTTGGCTAAAAGTAAAAATGACATTCTGGCACGCCACCTCCTTCAGATCGACCGCAATCACCAAAATTGGGGATTGATATCATAGGGCGATCGTTTTTATTATTACTTTTGTTCCCTTAATCCGTAAGCAAATGAAAATATCATACAACTGGCTTAAGCAATATCATGATCTCGACCTGTCGCCTGACAAGGTGGCGGAAATGTTAACCGGGTGCGGACTGGAGGTGGAAAGCCAGGAACCCTTTCAATCCATAAAAGGCGGGTTAAAGGGCGTGGTCATCGGCGAAGTGCTTACCTGTATGAAGCATCCCAATTCAGACCATCTCAGCCTGACGACCGTCGACATTGGCGGGGAAGAAGCGCTGAAGATCGTTTGCGGCGCTTCTAATGTTGCCCAGGGACAGAAAGTCGTTGTTGCTACCATTGGTACCACCCTCAGTTTCGGAGACAAGGAAGTAACCCTGCAGCGTACAAAAATCAGGGGCGAGGTTTCAGAAGGCATGATTTGTGCCGAAGATGAACTTGGCCTTGGCGCCTCCCATGCAGGGATCATGGTGCTGGACGCCGACACGCCGGTTGGCATGGCTGCCAGCGATTATTTCAACGTGGAGGAAGATGTTACCTTTACCATAGGGCTTACGCCGAACCGGGCCGATGCGGCTTCGCACACGGGTGTTGCCCGCGACCTGGTCGCAGTGGCAAATAATTTCGGCCGGAACCAGGGTGGTGGTTTGCCGGGGCATTGTCTTGTTATGCCTGATGTTTCCGGCTTTCATGTTGACAACGATCTCAGGCATATTGATGTAGTGGTTGAAGATATTGAAGCGTGCCCGCGCTATTCCGGGATCACCCTTACGGGAGTGAATGTTGCAGAATCGCCCGACTGGCTTAAAAACAGGATGCTGGCCATCGGGCTTCGGCCGATCAACAACATCGTGGATATCACTAACTTTGTGTTGATGGAACTGGGCCAGCCCCTCCATGCCTTCGATGCCGACCGGATTACGGGTGATAAGGTTATCGTGAAAAAATACCCGAAAGGAACCAAATTCACCACCCTTGACAATATAGAACGCGAACTTTCGGAAAACGACCTGATGATCTGCAACACCAACGAGCCCATGTGCATTGCCGGGGTTTTTGGCGGCATCAGGTCGGGCGTTACCGGGGAGACAAAAAATGTATTCCTTGAAAGCGCTTGCTTTGACCCGAAACATGTACGCAAGACATCCCGTTATCACGGACTTCAGACCGATGCTTCCTTCCGTTTTGAACGGGGGACCAACATCGACATCACGGTGTTTGCGCTCAAACGTGCTGCCGTGATGATCAGGGAACTGGCCGGCGGGGTGGTATCTTCTGAAATAATAGACGTCTGCCCGCAACCATTTCCACCGGTTGAAGTCGAATTGTCATACAGCAACCTCGATCGTCTGATCGGGAAAACGATAAACAGGGATGTGGTAAAAAGTATCCTGAAGGATCTTGAAATTGCGGTGACGGATGAAATCAAAACCGGGAGCGGCTCCATGGATGAAGTCGCCGCGTTGAGGCTGCTGGTGCCGGCATTCAAGGTGGACGTAACGCGCGAAGCCGACGTGGTCGAAGAGATCCTGCGTATCTATGGCTATAATAATATTGAAATCAACGACGAAGTAAGGTCATCACTCTCCTTTTCAACAGGCATCGACCCGGAAAGGGTACAAAATCATGTGGCCGATTATCTTGCTGCCAACGGGTTTCATGAGATTATGAACAATTCGCTGACCAGGTCCACCTATTATGAAAGCAATACCGATTTTCCCGCCGAACGGTGCGTGAAGATGCTGAACCCGATAAGCCGCGACCTGGACGTCATGCGGCAGACGCTTCTTTTTGGCGCTATCGAGAGCATTGTTCACAACCAGAACCGCAAATCCGCCGATCTGAAAATGTTTGAATTCGGACGGGTATATTCCCTGTTGGATGACCAGCACGACCCGGTTCCCGGCTATCATGAGGAAAAACATCTTGCCTTGCTCATGACCGGGCGGTTGCAACCTGAAAACTGGAACACCTCCGACAGGCAGGTTGACTTCTTTGAACTGAAGCGATACCTGGGCGCGATTTTTAAAAAACTGGCGGTTGTACAGGATCGCTGGACAACTGCACCCTATAGTTCAGGCATGATCAGCGATGGACTGGTTGGTAACGCAGCAGGGAAACCTCTTTTCGTGATCGGGTCGCTTTCAGGCCAGACTTTAAAAGCCTTCGATGTGAAACAACCGGTTTTATATGCCGAACTGAACTGGGACAACCTGCTTTCGCTCATTCCGGTTAAAAATGCCCAATACAGTGAGATACCCAGGTTCCCGGAAGTCAGGCGCGACCTGGCACTTCTGGTCGACCAGGAGGTCACCTTCGACCAGATCAGGGACCTTGCGTTCCAGGCCGAGAAGAAACTGCTGATTGATGTGGGATTGTTTGACGTATATGAAGGGGATAAAATTATGCAGGGGAAAAAGTCATATGCCGTTAGTTTCATCCTGCAGGATATTGGCAAGACTCTTACGGATAAGGAGATTGAAAAGGTCATGGAAAGGCTCATGAAGGCGTTTGCGGCCAATCTCAATGCACAGCTCAGATAACAGGTACCATGGATATCCAGTCAATTAAACAGCGCTTCGGAATTATCGGGAACTCACCGATCCTCGACCGTGCCATCGACATTGCCCGCCAGGTGGCGGCAACCGACATTACGGTGCTTGTGAGCGGGGAGAGCGGGACAGGGAAAGAATTTTTTCCGAAGATCATCCACCAAATGAGCGCCCGGAAACATGGCCCGTACATAGCGGTGAATTGCGGCGCTATCCCTGAAGGAACCATCGATTCGGAACTTTTCGGTCATGAAAAAGGCTCCTTTACCGGAGCTCACGAGGCCCGCAAAGGGTATTTTGAAGTTGTTGACGGGGGAACCATTTTCCTGGATGAAGTGGCAGAGCTCCCCCTGGGTACACAGGTGCGGCTGCTGCGTGTGCTTGAATCGGGCGAATTCCTCCGCGTTGGATCATCCAAGGTGCTCAAAACAAACGTTCGCGTTGTGGGGGCGACCAATGTCAATATCCCTGACGCAATCTCCAATGGAAAATTCAGGCAGGATCTTTATTACCGGTTAAATACGGTACCCATTCTCGTACCGCCTCTAAGGGAAAGAAAAGATGACATTTACCTGCTTTTCAGGAAGTTTGCCTCGGATGCAGCCGAAAAATACAGGATGCCCTCCATTCAGCTTGATGAAGATGCACAGCAGGTGCTGCGGAATTACCGGTGGCCCGGGAATATACGCCAGCTGAAAAATCTTACGGAACAGCTTTCCATCATCGAAAAAAACCGTGTCATCGATGTCCCGATTCTGCTCAAATACATGCCCCAGGGCCAGTCGAGCGAACTTCCCGTGCTGTTTAAAGGAGAGGATGCCTCGAAATTCAATGAGCGGGAATTGCTGTACAAAGTCCTTTTCGACATGAAGAAGGATATGAACGACCTGAAGAAGCTCGTTATGAACCTCCTGCAGAATGAAGATACCCTCAGCAGCAACCTTGGCGAAAACATCCACCTGATTAAGCGGCTATACCAGGATTTTGAAGAAAGCAAGGAAGCTTCACAGCCTATCATCGTACGTCAGCCCGACACCAGCTTCGCCGATCATGAGCCGGTACAGGAACCCGAGGAAGTGGAAGAGTCGCTTTCACTTCAGAAAAAGGAGATTGATTTTATCAAACGGGCCCTCACCAGGCACGAAGGGAAGCGCAAGGATGCTGCCAGGGAACTTGGAATTTCCGAACGAACACTGTACCGGAAAATCAAAGAATATGACATCGAGTAATATTAAGTATCTTTGTGAGGCAATGGATAACTTCCTGACACGTCAAATTTACCGGGTCCCCCGATTTCGCAATATCCGGAAGCTGTGTTTCCTGTTTGCAGCGCTTTTGTTTATTTTCCCGTCGTGCCGGATGAGTTACTCTTTTACCGGGGCATCGATTTCGCCGAACGTCAAAACGGTGACCATTCCTTACTTCACCAACACCGCCGGATTTGTGGTGCCAACACTGGCAAGGACCCTGACCGATGCCCTGCGCGATTACTTTACGTCTCAAACAAACCTCGTGCAGATCGACCGGGGTGGCGACCTGGTCCTCGACGGGTCCATTACCGGGTACTCCGCCTTGCCGGTGGCGATCCAGGGCAACGAAACTGCTGCCATGGTGAGGCTTACCGTTACCGTGAATGTGAAGTTTACCAATAAAACGGATGCGAAGCAAAACTGGGAATCGACGTTTTCAAAATACCAGGATTATGCCAGTTCGGTGAACCTTCAGTCGGTACAAGAGCAACTGCTCAAGGATATTACAGACCAGCTCGTCCAGGATATTTTCAACAAAGCGGTCGTCAACTGGTAATGCTGACGTAATGCACCTGACATGAACAACCAGCAATTCTCGGAGTTACTCAGGAATCCCGGTTCAGCCGACACCCGCAGCCTGGCCCTGCTGGAGGATCTCGTTTCCCGGTATCCCTGGTGCCAGTCCGCACACCTGCTTTATACCTTCAACCTCTTCAGGGAAGATGACCCCGGATATCCTGCACAGTTAAAGAAAGCCGCAGCCTACGCCGGCGATCGCCGGATCCTTAAAGAACTTATCGGGTTGGGAAAGACACCAAACCAGCCGCAGGTTCCCATCCAGCCCGCTGAGGATAACCTGAGTGTTCCCCTTCAGGCTGAACGTCGCGGGGAACAGCCGGGGATAACAACCCCGGAAGAACCCGAGGCATTTACTGCCGTTGCCGGGAAATCAACAGATGGCTTCGTTGTTACCTGGGAACTTTCCGCTGAACCTGCTGTTGAGGAGATTCCTGCGCAGGCTGAACCTCCTGAAATTCATGACCGGATGACCCAGGAAGAGCTGCTGGCCATCGTTAAAAAGCGGCTGGCAGAAATCAACGGAGAGAAAAATGCCGCGTTTTCCGGGTTGTATGAAAAAACGGATGCAGCCCACCCGGTATCCAAAAAAGCGCTGATCGATAAGTTCATCCTGGATGAGCCCAGAATATCAAAACCCAAAGCTGCTTTTTTCAATCCAACCGACAGCGCCATCAGGAGCAACCTCGATGAGGAGGAAATTGTGAGCGAAACCCTGGCACAATTGTATGCAAAGCAGGGCAATATACAAAAGGCCATCCATATTTATGAGAAATTATCCTTGGTTAATCAAGAAAAAAGTCGTTACTTTGCAGGCCAAATTAAAAATCTGAGTTCCTGATTGTTAGTTTGGAAGAAAAAATCGTAAATCGTAAATCATAAATCGTAAATCGTAAATCGTAAATCCATATGGGTCTTTACATTTTAATCTCCGTCCTCATCCTGATCGTTTGTGTTTTAATCGTATTGGTTGTCTTAGTCCAGAATTCCAAAGGAGGAGGATTGGCTTCAAACTTTGCTTCTTCAAACCAGTTCATGGGTGTTCGTAAAACCGCCGATTTCCTCGAAAAAACAACATGGACCCTGGCCATCTCCCTGCTGGTACTGAGTCTCTTCTCGATCTTTGCCATCCCGCCGAAGAACCAGAAAGCCGAATCACAGCAAAGTGAGATCCAGAAACAGATCGACGAAAGTAAAGCTGCTCCCATCAAGGATTTTCAGCAACCGCCTGCACAGAAAAAATAACCCTGCCCCAGCAGGTTTTCAGTTTCTGTTTTTTGTGTCAGATTGTCAGAACAGTCTGACATTTTTGTTTTCTGATGGCAGCAAACTGAAAAATTGTCCCGATTTTCATGCATGGTTTCGTTTGGCATAAAATATGACTGATTTATATTGCCTTGCAAAAGGCTGTTTCGTATTGTTTAACTTAAAATATAACGTAAAATGGCAAAAGTGAATATTAAACCGTTGGCCGACCGCGTTTTGGTTGAAGCGGCAGCGGCTGAAGACAAAACTGCAGGAGGAATTATCATTCCTGATACCGCTAAGGAAAAACCACAGAAAGGTACCGTTGTTGCGGTTGGCCCTGGAAAAAAAGATGAACCCATGACCGTTAAAGTCGGTGATAGTGTGCTCTATGGCAAATATGCCGGAACAGAAATCACCGTTGATGGGGAAAGCTACCTGATCATGCGCGAATCTGACATCGTAGCAGTGATCTAACCATCATTAAACACGAAAGAACTCACCGAACAATCACATTAAAAACATAAGACAATGGCAAAAGATATTATCTTTAGCATTAAAGCAAGAGAAGCATTGAAGAAAGGCGTTGACGAACTATCGAACGCCGTTAAGGTGACCCTTGGGCCCAAAGGCCGCAATGTCATCATTGACAAATCATATGGATCACCCGTTGTTACCAAGGATGGTGTGACGGTTGCAAAAGAAGTTGAACTGAGAGACCCGGTTGAAAACATGGGCGCCCAGATGGTCAAGGAAGTTGCATCCAAAACCAGCGATCTCGCCGGCGACGGAACCACCACCGCAACGGTACTCGCCCAGGCTATCTTTACAACAGGTTTGAAAAACGTTACTGCCGGTGCAAACCCGATGGATCTTAAACGCGGAATCGACAAAGCTGTTACTGAAGTTATCAAGTCACTGAAAGAACAGACCCAGCAGGTTGGCGACAGCATGGAGAAGATCGAACAGGTTGCCACCATCTCGGCAAACAACGACAGCTTCATCGGCAAAATGATCGCCGAGGCCATGGCCAAAGTGAAAAAAGAGGGTGTTATCACCATCGAAGAGGCCAAGGGTATCGAAACTACCGTTAAAGTGGTTGAAGGCATGCAGTTTGACCGCGGTTATATCAGCCCCTATTTCGTGACCGATACCGACAAGATGGAAGCGGTTTATGATACCCCGTACATCCTGATCTACGATAAAAAAGTCAGTGTCATGAAAGACCTGCTTCCTGTTTTGGAAAAAGTTGTCCAGACCGGCCGTCCGCTCATCATCGTGAGCGAGGATGTTGAAGGCGAAGCCCTGGCTACCCTCGTGGTGAACAAGATCCGCGGAACCCTGAAAGTTGCCGCCGTGAAAGCCCCGGGATTCGGCGACCGCCGCAAGGAGATGCTCGAAGATATCGCCGTTCTCACAGGCGGTACCGTTATCAGCGAAGAAAAAGGTTTCAAACTCGAAGATGCCACCCTGCAATACCTCGGACAGGCCGAAAAGGTGACCATTGACAAGGAAAATACAACCATCATCAACGGCAGCGGCAAAAAAGAAGACATTACCGGACGCATCAACCAGATCAAAACCCAGATCGGAACCACCACCTCTGATTATGACCGTGAAAAATTACAGGAACGCCTCGCCAAACTGGCCGGTGGTGTTGCCGTGATTTATGTTGGCGCCGCTTCGGAAGTGGAAATGAAAGAAAAGAAAGACCGTTTCGACGATGCACTGCACGCAACCCGCGCAGCCATTGAAGAGGGGATCATCCCGGGTGGTGGCGTGGCATACCTCCGCGCTCAGAAAGTCATCGAAGGGCTGAAAGGCGCCAACGAAGACGAAACCACAGGGATTGCGATCGTAAAACGCGCCCTCGAGGAACCTCTCCGACAGATCGTTGAAAATGCCGGTCTCGAAGGCTCGGTTGTTGTTCAGAAGGTAAAGGACGGCACAGGTGACTTTGGCTTTAACGCCCGCACCGATGAATATGAAAACCTCTACCAGGCAGGCGTAATCGATCCTACCAAGGTGGCACGCGTAGCCCTTGAAAACGCTGCGTCGATTGCAAGTATGCTTCTGACCACCGAATGCGTACTGGCAACCCATAAAGAAGAAAAACCGGCTATGCCCCCGATGAACCCGGGCATGGGCGGCATGGGCGACATGTACTAAACCGTTAACAATTCTGTTTATAAAAAGCCCTGAGCGATCAGGGCTTTTTTCTTATAATTTCGCTAATATTGTACGCGTTAAAACCCTTCGATATGAAAAACCGTTTGAATATATTTTTCCTGATGCTTTTACTGGTCTGCGGAAATTTAAAAGTATTCGCCCAGCAGGCTGCAGCAAACCTGCCGATTGATCAGGATTCCAAAAAGATTATGTACCGCGGCGTGATTGATCAGGAAGGCACAAAGGCCTACCTGTATAATAAAGCCATTGAATGGTTCGGCTTTTATTATGTCAACGCGCAGGCAGTCTATTCCGTTCAGGATAAGGAAAACGGAAAAATTGAGGGTACCGGCCGGATGAAAATCTTTTATAACGACGAAAAGGACGGCGTAAGGCGCGATGGCGGGCTCATCCTTTACCAGATCAAATTCGAACTCCGCGATAATAAATACCGGTTTACACTGACTGACTTCAACCTCAAGTCGGCGTCGAAATTCCCGATTGAAAAATGGTTGAACAAATCCGACCCTGCATACAATGCCAAATGGGATTCCTACCTGTACCAGATCGATACCACCATGCAACGTCTGGTAACAACCATTAAAGAGAAGATGAAGCCCACCGTAGTGAAGAAAGATGAGTGGTAACCAGCTCCCTGATATCAGGGCATTAACAAGAGCCGGGATCGAACTGTTTTTTCAGGAGCATGGGGAGCCACGGTTCCGCGCCGGTCAGGTTTATGATTGGTTGTGGAAGAAATCATGCCATTCGTTCGATGAAATGACCAGCCTTTCACGGGATACCCGGAAGAAGTTACAGGAGAATTTCACCTTTCATACAGCGGCCGTCGAAACCCGGCAGGTTAGTACCGATGGTACCGTAAAGACAGGTTTTCGGCTGCACGACAACTTGCTGGTTGAAGGAGTGCTTATCCCTGCCGGCGACCGCGCCACCGTGTGCATATCCTCGCAGGTGGGTTGTGCGCTGGGATGCCGGTTTTGTGCCACCGGACAACTGGGATTCACCAGGAACCTGACTGCAGGAGAAATCGTTGACCAGGTTACCCAAACCCCGGTCCCTGCACTTCCACAACATGGAAAAGCCGGGCCGCCGGTGCAGGAGATAGTCTCAAACATCGTTTTCATGGGGATGGGGGAGCCTTACCTGAATTACCAAAATGTAACGGATGCTATCGGGAAAATTACCGCGGCCGACGTGCTTGGCATGTCGCCCCAACGGATCACGGTTTCAAGTGTGGGCATCCCGAAGATGATTAAAAAGATGGCGGACGATGACCCGAAGTACCACTTTGCCCTTTCGCTGCACGCTGCAACCGATGCCAAACGCGACCAGGTCATCCCGTTTAACCTGAAACACCCGCTCGGCGAGGTATCCGAAGCATTAAAATATTATCACCGGACAACCGGGAAGCGGTTTACCATTGAGTATATCCTCTTTGGAAATTTTAACGATTCGATCGACGATGCAAAGGCACTTGCGCTGTTTTGCCGGAGTTTTCCCGTGAAAATCAACATCATCGAATACAACCCTGTTAAGGGTACCGGTTTTATAAAGGCGACACCTGAGCGGCTGAAGGCCTTTGCAGGGTTTCTGGAAGCCCGGAATATGGTTGTAAACGTGAGAATGAGCAGGGGGAAGGATATTGATGCGGCATGCGGACAGCTTGCGGGGAAAAGGAAAGAATATTGAATATCGAATACTGAATATTGAATTGAGGGTATGGGACATGCTGATTTTGAAATAAAAGGCAATATTGTGGATGTTGTCGGTAAAAGGATATTCAAGGGAACCATGGTTGTTTCCGGAGGTAAGGTACATGCTATCCGGGAAGAGGCGGTTTCAGCGGAGGAATACATTCTGCCCGGGTTGATCGATGCCCATATCCACATTGAGAGTTCAATGCTGATCCCGTCGGAGTTTGCCCGGCTGGCCGTAGTTCACGGTACGGTGGGTTCTGTATCCGACCCGCATGAGATTGCCAATGTTCTTGGCGTGCCGGGGGTGAGGTTCATGATTGAAAACGGGAACATGGTGCCGTTCAAATTTAATTTTGGCGCACCCTCCTGTGTGCCGGCCACGCCCTTCGAAACTGCCGGCGGCGAACTGGGCGTTGCCGAAGTGGAAGAACTGCTGCAAATGCCGGAAATAAAATACCTGTCGGAAATGATGAATTTTCCGGGGGTTTTATTTGATGACCCGGTCGTGATGGCAAAACTCGCCCTGGCCGCAAAAGCGGGAAAACCCGTCGATGGCCATGCCCCCGGGTTGTCGGGCGCGGGTGTGCGAAAGTACATCGCCGCAGGGATTTCTACGGACCATGAGTGTTTTACGATCGAAGAAGCCATCGAAAAAATCGGGTTTGGAATGCACATCCTTATCCGTGAAGGGAGTGCGGCGAAGAATTTTGAAACACTGTATCCCCTGATCGACCAATACCCCGACATGGTTATGCTTTGCTCGGACGACCAGCATCCCGATGATCTTGCCGGCGGGCACATCAACCTTGTTGTGAAGCGGGCGGTTGCCAAAGGTCTTGACGTTATCAACGTGCTGCGGAGCTGCACCTTTAATCCGGTTAAACATTACAATCTCGGGATCGGGCTACTCCAGCCGGGCGATGCGGCCGATTTCATTTGTGTAAGCAACCTGGCCGATTTTGAAATTCTTTCAACCTTCATTGACGGGGAAAAGGTGTCGGAAAATGGAATTTCCCTGATACCCTCCATCATGGCCGTACCGTTCAATAACTTTAACACGGGGCCTGTTCTGCAGGAGGAGATCCGCGTAGTTCCCGCCGATGGACAACTCAGAGTCCAGCGCGCCTTCGACGGACAGCTGATCACGCAGATGGTCCTGGCGGAACCGTTGGTTGTAAACGGCAATGTTGTTAGCGACCCGGGGCGTGACATACTTAAAATGGTTGTTAAGAACCGCTATTACGATGCCCCGGCGGCTGTAGGGTTCATTCAGCATGTCGGTTTGAAAAGGGGCGCCCTGGCCTCGTGCGTGGCACACGACAGTCACAACATCGTGGCGGTTGGTGTTGATGATGCCTCGATCGCCGAGGCGATCAATATGATCATTACTGCCAGGGGGGGGATTTCGCTGGTGGATGGGGAGACAAGGATGTTGCTTTCACTGCCTTTTGCCGGGATTATGTCGGGCGACAATGGCTATGATGTTGCCCGTTTATATGAGCAGATGGATATCAGGGCCAGGGAAATGGGCAGCACCCTCTCGGCCCCGTATATGACCTTGTCATTCATGGCCCTGCTGGTTATACCTGAAATTAAGCTGAGCGATAAGGGATTGTTTGACGGAACCCGTTTCGGGTTCATGACCCTGTTCGGAAAATAAACTCATACATTTATATATATCGTTACGATATATTGTCTAACTTTGCAATGTAACCTGTTATTAATCATACCATGAAGAAAAAAACCGCACTCGATTTGCAAAAGCTGGAACTGGCTGCCAGCAAACTGCGTGCCATGGCACACCCGATGCGGATTGCTATCATCGACCTGCTCTCTGCAAATAAAAAGCTAACCGTAACCGAGATTTATGAGAGGTTAAGCATTGAACAAGCTTCAGCATCACATCATCTCAATATATTGAAAAACAAAGGATTGCTTGAATCGAAACGGGATGGAAAGATGATTCTTTATTCCCTGAAAACCGACGCCCTGTCGAATGTAATTGAATGCATCAACCAGTGTACCACACACTAATTCCAATCTTCTTCCACATCCCAGTTTGCCTTGATATCAATTAGTTTCGGAAAGTAGATCACCTCTTCCGGCTGCAGTTTCTTTTTGTAGCTGCCGGTATCCCAGCGCCCGTTACGGTTGCGGTCGTGGATGGCTTTTACCTTGTAAACACCGGGAACCAGGAAATCGAAATGGATCTTGCCGGATTTATTCACGATCTGTTCTTCATAAATACCGGTTTCCTTTTCATTGGTAAGCTGTACAATATACTGTCCTGGGCGGTTGTCCATGTTCATGGAAAGGATCAGGTTGCCGAAGTCCCGTTCAGCCCTGGTTTTAAAAGGCAACCGCAGGGAGTCGTGGCTGATGTTCCCAATGCCGGTAAATATGGAATCCGGGATGAGGATGGTGTAACTTTTCTCCTCCTTCCATTTATGGTTCACCACGATGGTTCGCCTGAGACTATCTGTAAATTCAATAGCAGGATGCAGGGTATCCTTTTCCTCAATCAGGAGGACCTTTGAGAAATTCCACCTGATCAGGGGCCAGGAAAATGTTAACAGCAGTTTGTTTTTATACTGGTTCAGACCAAATGACCTGGCAGAATTATCGATGGCGAGCTGCTCCGACATTGATTTTTTACCTGGTTTTACAGGTTTTGATTTTTTTTGCACTTCGAGGGTTACCGTATCCGGCACGTTCTGTCCGGTCATTATCTTTAACACCAGCGAATCGGTTTGCGGACGGGTAATCCAGAGGGTAACGGAATCGCGGTGCTTTGAGTATTCTTCAACACACCAGGAGGCGGTTGAATCGAAATTGAGCGGAACAAAGCGCACCTGCTGAACCGGGAAACGGAATTTGAACAGTGCATATCCTTCTTTTGGAAAGGTCGACTTTAACAGGCGCTGAACAGAATCGCTCTCTTCGAACTGAAACAGCGGAAAAGATGGATAGAGCTGGTGGATCAGGTTGATTGAATCTGCAACGTGGGCCGAATCAGCCTTACGTTGGAGTTCTGCTTCCTGTACGTTGGCCGGCAAGCGTCTCTGTTTCTTTTGGAGCATCGTATCTTTTTTTGCCGTATCCGCACGTTTTACCGTGATATAATAGGGGGTGACGAGGCTGTCGTAAAAGGCGATTTTTTCGGCAGACTGGTTGAAAATAAGGTCTCCGTTCAGATCGGCAAGTGCAAACAGTATGAATTTATTATGCTGCAGGTTGTTGAAGATATAATTGCCTTTTTCATCGGTTTTGGTGATGTAGTAAGGCGGGACTTTTATCGGGAGAGAATCAAACGCAATCGTGTCGTTATTGTCAAGGTAGAGTTCGACGAACACATCTTTCTGCGGTTTGTGATCAAATGCGCTTACGAGGTTCCCCATGAGCGAGAGTGTGTCAACATGTCCGCCTGTTGAAAATACATAATTAAATCCCTTCAGGATGTTGCCTTCGGTGAGGTCGGCGATGGCATTCCCGAAGGTAATGGAATAGGTCAGGTTGGTATCAAGGTCGTCGTTAAATTTCACCACCAGCGATTTGCCATGCAAACGGGCATCCAGCGGTTTTTTCAGGGGAGGGGAGATGTATACTTCCGTGGCCTGGTTTTTCAGGGTGACAAATTCGTCGAAGTCGATCCGGAAGGCGCTCCCCTTAAACCATGTCGTGTTTAAAGGAGGGTTGCAGGCGGTAACTTTAGGCGGGGTGCGGTCCCTGGGTCCGCCTGTAGGAGAAACCACGTTGGCACAACCTGACAGTAGTATTGTCGTTGCAATTAAAAAAAAAGAAAATAATCTGGCAGGGCGTTGCACGGGAGCAGGGGATTTTCGTAAGTTTGCGACCCCAAAATTACCAATCGTTTTTCATTACTTAACCTTTTTTTATTAATTTTACACTGTTATTTCATAAACAAGTAAATTATGTCAGGTCACAATAAATGGTCAACCATTAAACGAAAAAAGGGCGCGCTGGATGCCAAGCGGTCCAAGATATTCTCGAAGATCATCAAAGATATTACTATCGCAGTAAAGGAAGGCGGTCCTGACCCCGACGGCAACCCGCGGTTGCGTCTGGCCATTGCCAATGCAAAAGGTGCCTCGATGCCCAAAGATAATATTCAACGGGCCATCAGCAAAGGATCCGACAAGGATGCTGCCATACTGCACGAAACAACCTATGAAGGCAAGGGCCCTCACGGTGTTGCCATTTTCGTGGAATGCACCACCGACAACCTGCAGCGCACTGTTGCCAACATCCGCGCTTATTTTAACAAGCACGGCGGTGAACTGGGCCAGAACGGCATGCTCAATTACCTGTTCGACAGGAAGGGTATTTTTGTTGTTCCCAAGGGCGACCTGAACAGGGACGATTTTGAAATGGAACTGATCGAAGCCGGTGCGGAAGATATCTCCCTCGAAGATGATATCTTTACCGTCACCACCGCGATGGAGGACTTTGGCAGCATGATCAAAAAGCTGGAGCAGCTGAATATCGAACCTGAAAGTGCATCTTTACAGCGTATTCCCAAAACCATGGTGTCGCTCGATATTGATGCAACCCGGAAGGTATTGAAACTGGTAGATATTATAGAGGAGGACGACGACGTGCAAAACGTGTTCCACACCCTCGAGATCAGCGATGAAATTGCTGAAAACCTGTAAATGAAAAACGCGGCATTCGCCGCGTTTTTTGTTATGCTTCGCAGATAAACTGAGTCAGGTTGATTCCTTTTGGCAAATCCAGTTTCTTGCGCAGCCGGATGCGGGAAATTTCGGTACTGGGAGCTGTGATCTTCAGGATATGCGAAATCTCCTTCGTGTTGAGGTTCATCCTCAGCAGGGCGCACAGCTTGTGATCATTGGGGGTAAGTTGCGGATATTTCTTGCGGAGACGGTCAAAAAAGCCGGGATGGATCTTTTCAAAATGGGCTTTGATGCGGTACCAGTCGTTGTCAAATTTAATGTTCTCATCGATGGTTTTCAACACGGTGGCAATTTCAACCTTCGTGATGTGCTTGTCATTCTTAAGCAAACGGTTGATGTCCTTTTTTATCAGGCCGATGATTTTGTTCTTCTGTGAAATGAAAATGGATGAAGTGGCAAGTTCACGGTTGATCAGGTCGAGTTCCATGTGATGTTTCTGCTTGAGCAGCTGGTTTACCTTTTGCTCGGCACGGATGCGTTCCTGCAGACGGAGGTTCCGTTCTTTTTCAACTTTTTTCCGTTGTTCTATTTCGCTTTTCAGTTCTGAAATGATTCGTTCATTGGTGATTTCAAGGTTTCGCTGGTAATTGGCAACTTCAATGGCTGCGCGGATCTGATCGATATCGACTGGTTTGAAAAGGTAGGCATAGGGTTTAAGCGAAAAGGATTTGGAAAAGATCTCGCTTTTGTTCATGGAAGTAAGGAAGATGATGCCGCAGTTGTAGTTTTCAGTAAGAATCCGGGCGGCTTCTATCCCGTCCATTTTCCCAGCCAGCATCACATCCATGATGACAATATCGGGCTCCTTCTTGGCTTCCTGAAGATTTGCAATGTTTTCAATTGCGTTTTCTCCCTTGATATCCATACCAAGCACCTCATAACCAAAGTTTAAAAGTTTGGTTTTCAGGTCGTGTGCGATGAGTAGCTCATCTTCAACAATATACAAACTGATTGGGGCCATATTTTAAAGTTTAAAATTTAAAATCCTCGTTTTTAACAATATTGAATGTATCAATTGCGATGACCAGTTCTTCGTTGGTTGGCATAACCATCGACACTACCGGCGAGCCGGGTTTTGTAAGGATAACTTCTTTTCCCCGGGTGTTATTTCGTTCAGGATCAAACTGAACGCCAAGGAACTCCATTCCTTCAAGGATACGGCGGCGAGTATCCACGTCGTTTTCACCTATTCCGCCGGCCATGATGATCAGGTCAACGCCACCCATGGCAGCGGCATAGGAGCCGATATATTTTTTTACCCGGTAGGCGTACATGTCGAGGGAAAGCTGGGCCCTGTAGTTGCCATTGGCGGCAGCCTGTTCAACATCGCGCATATCGAAGGAAATGCCTGATATCCCGCAAACCCCGCTTTTTTTGTTAAACATGGCGTTCGTATCGGCAATGCTGAGGTTTTCCTTTTCAGCCATGAACAGCAATACGCCCAGGTCCACATCGCCGCTTCTTGTTCCCATCATCAGCCCTTCGAGCGGGGTGAATCCCATGGAAGTGTCGACCGATTTGCCGTTCAGGATGGCGGCAACGGAGGAGCCGTTTCCCAGGTGACAGGTTATAATCTTCAGGTTGTTGAAATCCTTGCCGAGGAACCGGCAGGCTTTCATGGCAACATATTTGTGCGAAGTGCCATGAAATCCGTAACGGCGGATCTTGTATTTTTCGTAGTATTCGTAGGGTATTGCGTATAGATATGAAAACGGCGGCATCGATTGGTGAAAGGATGTGTCGAAAACGGCTACCTGGGGTACATCGGGGAGGATCGCCTCGATCGACAGAATCCCTTTCAGATTGGCCGGGTTGTGCAGCGGTGCGAGTTCAATGCATTTTTCGATGTCATTTTTAACATTCTCGGTAATCAGAACGCTGGTCTTGAAGTTTTCTCCGCCATGCGCCACGCGGTGGCCAACGGCAACAATTTCTTTTTCATCGCTGATTACGCCATATTCAGGGTCTTTCAGCGTTTTTAAAATCAGATTGATCCCTATCTGGTGATCGGGAACCTCCTGTGCTATTTTATACTTCTCCTTACCTGTTACCTGGTGAACGAGTTCGCTGGTAGGCAACCCGATGCGGTCGAGCAGACCTTTGGCTTTCAGATCGGCGGAATCTGATAATTCAATTAACTGGTATTTTATTGAGGAACTACCGCAATTTAAAACAAGGATTTTCATGGAACTGGTAGAATTGTTAGTGATTATCATGGTTTGACGGTCGATCTGCAAACCAAGCATGACTGAGCAAATGTTAGGGTGTGCAAACATACAACAATATTATGTTTTTCCAAATATTAAAGCAAAAAAATAACGTAACAAATACTTTTTTTAACGGGGATTGGCCTTGCAGCGGAGGATTCTTGCCGTTTTAATGGATTTAATTGTATTTTTGGCAGCCTAACCCGGCTTTTCTATTTATGGCATTGATCAATTCTGTTATTTCATGGCTGATGAAAAAGCGCATTCATCAGATTGAACTGTTCATGAAGTATCCTCATGAGGTGCAAACAGAATGGCTGCGTAAACTGCTCTCTACGGCACGGAATACGGAATGGGGAAAGATGTACGATTTCAAATCTGTCATAACACCCGAACAATTCAGGGACCGCTTGCCCATCCATGATTATGAAACGCTTAAAGGACCGATCAGCCGGCTTCGCAACGGAGAACAGAATATTCTGTGGCCTTCCGAGATCAAATGGTTCGCCAAATCGTCGGGAACCACCTGCGATAAAAGCAAATTCATACCTGTAAGCCAGGAGGCCCTTGAAGAGTGCCATTTTAAGGGTGGAAAGGATTTGCTGTCGATTTATTGCAACAACCATACCGAAACAAAGCTTTTTGACGGAAAATCCATCGCCATGGGCGGCTCCCACCAGATCAAAGAGATTAACAATGAACTCTATTACCAGGGGGATCTTTCGGCCATACTCATCCAGAATCTGCCCGGCTGGGTTGAATTCATGCGCACGCCGAATTTATCCATCGCCCTGATGGATGAATGGGAGAGTAAAATTGAGATGATGGCCGCGGCCACGATTCAGCATGATGTCACCAACATCTCCGGGGTGCCTTCCTGGACGCTTCTTTTATTCAAACGCGTTCTGGAGATCACAGGGAAGCGTAATTTGCTCGAGGTGTGGCCCAACTTTGAACTTTTTGTGCACGGGGGAGTCAACTTTTCACCCTACCGGGAACAATTCCAGAGGATACTTCCGTCGCGCAAAGTAAATTATCTTGAAACCTACAATGCTTCGGAGGGTTTTTTCGGGATTCAGGACCGTGATGAAGCCGATGATATGCTCCTGATGCTGGATTACGGCATTTATTATGAGTTTATTCCTCCCGAACAGGTTGGCCGGCCGCATCCTGATGCTTACAGCCTCGACCAGGTTGAACTCAACAGGAACTATGCCATGGTCATAACAACCAATGCCGGTTTATGGCGTTACCTGATCGGCGACACCATACAATTTACCTCATGCCGGCCTTACAGGATAAAAATTTCGGGCCGGACCCGGAATTTCATTAACGCTTTCGGCGAAGAACTGATCGTTGACAATGCCGAGAAGGCCATGGCCGTGGCGTGCGAACGCAGTCATGCCATTGTAGCGGAATACACCGCAGCCCCGGTATATTTTTCGGGAGATTCAAAAGGGGCGCACGAATGGCTCATCGAGTTTGAGAAGCAACCCGATGACCTCGCGTTTTTCAGCAGCGCCCTCGATACAGCGCTGAAATCACTTAATTCAGATTACGAGGCAAAGAGATACCACAGCTTGTTGCTGGAAGAACCGCTTATCCGCATCCTGCCGCCCAACACGTTCTATCGCTGGCTTAAGCAGAAAGGCAAACTTGGAGGCCAGCACAAAGTTCCGCGACTTTCAAACGACCGGAAATATGTGGATGAAATCCTGCAATTAATATCGGGCGATTGATTCCTTTTCTTAATTTTGATAACAAATTCAAACCTATGCATATTGCCATCGCCGGAAATATCGGATCCGGGAAAACAACCCTTACCGCCTTGCTGGCCAAACATTTCGGGTGGGATCCCCACTACGAGGATGTTGATACGAATCCTTACCTGAACAGTTTCTACGAAGACATGCAGCGCTGGTCGTTTAACCTCCAGATCTATTTTTTAAACAGCCGGTTCAGGCAGGTGGTCGATATCCGCAACTCCGGGAAGACCGTGGTGCAGGATCGCACCATTTATGAAGATGCCTTCATTTTTGCCCCGAACCTGCATTCGATGAACCTCATGAGTACGCGCGACTTTGAAAATTACAGGTCGCTCTTCGACCTGATGAGCACGTTTATCCAACCTCCCGACCTGCTGATCTATCTTCGGGCCAGCGTTTCAACCCTGGTAAGCCAGATCCAGAAACGGGGCAGGGAATATGAAAACGCCATCAGGCTCGATTACCTTAAAAACCTGAATGAAATGTATGAAGACTGGATCGAGGGGTACAAATTCGGCAAACTGCTCATCATCGATGCCGACCACCTTAAAGTCAGTGAAAACCCCGAAGACCTTGGCGCCGTAATCGAAAACATCAACGCCCAGCTCCACGGCCTGTTCTAAACTCCAGCTAACCTGTCCACCTGTCCACCTGTCCACCTGTCCACCTGTCCACCTGTCCACCCGTTCACCATTTCACCATTTCACCATTTGAAAATCCTAGGCATCATCCCCGCACGTTATGCATCCACGAGATTTCCAGGCAAACCGCTTGTTGAGATCGAGGGGAAAACCATGATCCAACGGGTTTATGAACAAGCCATGAAATGCGCCAGCCTGGCCAGGGTTGTGGTTGCCACCGATTCTGATGAAATTTTCAGTCATGTTGCCATGTTTGGCGGCAGCGCGGTCATGACCGGCGACCATCATCGCAGCGGTACCGAACGCTGCCAGGAGGTGGTTGAGAAATTGCAGCTGGAAGGCGAGGCATATGATTATGTCATCAACATCCAGGGCGATGAACCTTTTATCGAGCCTGATCAGATCAGCCAGGTAGCCTCCTGCTTCACCGGGCAGCAGGCAAAGCTGGCCACCCTGATCCGGAAGATCACGGATGCGGAGGAGCTAACCAGCTCCAATGTTGTGAAGGTTGTGGTGGACAACCTCGGCTCGGCCCTGTTGTTCAGCCGTTCGGCCATTCCGTTTGCACGTGGATTTGAACCGGAAGCCTGGCTTTCGGTCGCAACCTATTATAAACACATCGGCATCTATGGGTACCAAGTGTCGGTTCTCGGTGAAATTGTCGGTCTGCCCCCCTCGCCCCTTGAAATCACCGAATCGCTGGAACAGCTGAGGTGGCTTGCCTATGGATATAAAATCACGACACAAGTTACGGAATATGAAAGTATTGCGATTGACACACCTGCCGACTTGTTAAAAATTACTAACAGAAACGGAACCTTTCTGCAATAAATCCGTATCTTAGCATGTTGTTAAACGTGCATGAAAATGGACATCCGTAATTGTATAGCTGATTTGTTGTCGGTGCATGACTGTGTCATTATTCCCGGGTTTGGAGGGTTTATCGGGAACTATTCCCCGGCCCGCATCGATCCGGTGTATCACTCATTTCAGCCACCCTGCAAGAAACTTCTTTTTAATATCAACTTAAAGCAGAATGACGGGTTGCTGGCCAATGCCGTTGCCGATTTTCTGGGAACTTCCTACCATGACGCCTGCACCCTGATCGACCTGTTTGCCGGGGAGTGTCGCCAGGCGCTTAAAGCAGGAATGCCGGTCATCATCCCTGATGTGGGAAAACTCAGTTCGGGGAGGGAAGGCAATATCCAGTTTGAACAGGATAAAAATGCAAACCTGCTTCCCGATTCTTTCGGGCTGGTACCGTTTATTTCGCCTCCCGTGAGCAGGAGCAGTTCAATGCTCAGCCATGAGCAATTGGCAGATGCAACAGCCATGACACGCAACAGAACGAGATTCATCCTGCCCCGGGTACTGAAATGGGCTGCCATCCTGGCTCTGCCGGTTGCGATTGCAGTTTTGGTTGGGATGTTACGGTACAACCCTTTTCCTGCCGGGACTACCAGCGATGCCAATATCCTGAGTTCGGTTTTTTCAAGGTTCTCCTCAGCAGGGTTGGTTGAGAAAAAAGATGCTCCCCAAAAAGTGGTCATCGCCACAGTCAAACCCCATGTTGTTGTTCTTCCTGCCGCTTCGGCACCTGCTACCCCAGTCCCTGCTGCACCGGCCCCGGAAGTTCCGGCCCTGCACAGTGACGACTCCTTTGCGATCATTGTCGGCGCCTTCAGGTTGAAGGAAAATGCCGGGAATTACGTTGCAGCGCTTAAGCGCAAGGGGATTGATGCCTCCGTTTTCGACCGGTCAAGGACCGGCCTCTACCGTGTGGCCATCGGAACAAGCGCACTGCGTGACAAAGCAGAGGAGATGCTTGCGAATGCAAAATCCGGTGATTTCAGGACGGCCTGGTTACTTGCAAAATAACTGATCTGTGGGGAAAAAGAAACTGGTTCATTTTCAGGAAAATCTTTCTTTTCCACATCTTTTTCAACCCACCTATAACGACCTTCATCCCGGGTTTTCGCTCCGCTCGAAATGGCACGAACGCTTTTTTGGCAATGCTCAGCCCCTTACTGTCGAGTTAGGCTGCGGCAAAGGTGAATACACCGTGGGGCTGGCCTCCCGATACCCGGAAAGGAATTTTATCGGGATCGACTGGAAAGGAGCGAGGCTCTGGAGGGGATGTAAATCCGTGGAAGAACAGGATTTGAAAAATGTGGCCTTTATACGCTCCCAGGTTGGCCACATTGAGAATATCTTTGCCCCCGGCGAAGTCACTGAAATATGGATCACCTTTCCCGATCCCCAGGTTAAAAAGGAACGGCTCAGGCTTACGGCCCCCGGTTTCATTGACAAATACAGGAACATTCTGGCCCCGGGCGGAACCATCCACCTGAAAACCGACGATCCGTTTTTTTATGCCTATACCCTGGATGTCGTGCGGGAAAACAACCACAAACTGTTATGGACCACCGATGACCTTTACCATGCAGGGGGTCACGAAGACCTGGTATCCATCCAGACCTTCTATGAAACGAGGTGGCTGGAGATGGGGAAAAAGATCTGCTACCTGAAATTTCAACTTAGCGAAATATGAAAAAAATAAAGCTCCTGCTGATACTCTTTGTTTCGTTAAACATGGCTGCCCGCGCTGAAGAGGGGATGTGGATTCCCATGTTGCTGGATCAGCTGAACCTGAAGCAGATGCAGGATCTCGGGCTGCGCCTGACGGCCGAAGACATTTACAGCCTCAACCACTCCAGTCTGAAGGATGCCATCGTGCAGTTCGGCGGCGGCTGCACCGCCGAAATTGTTTCGTCGCAGGGCCTCGTTCTCACCAATCACCATTGCGGACTCGGCGCCATTCAGCGCCACAGCTCGCTGGAACATGACTACCTGGCCAACGGCTTCTGGGCCGGGTCATTTGCAGAAGAACTTCCCAGCCCGGGAACGACGGTGACGCTGCTGATCAGGATGGAAGAGGTGACTGCAAAAATTCTTACCGGCACTGATGATAAGATGAACCAGCTGCAACGCAACGAGATCATCCGCCAGAATATCTCCAAAGTTGAAAAAGAAACGATTGCCGGAACACACTACGATGCAAAGGTCAGGCCGTTTTTCTACGGAAACCAGTATTACCTTTTCGTGAACGAGGTGTTTAGGGATGTCAGGCTGGTGGGGGCACCCCCGTCAAACATCGGCAAATTCGGCGGAGACTCGGATAACTGGATGTGGCCCAGGCACACCGGCGACTTTTCGATCTTCCGGATTTACGCCGGTAAAAACAATGAGCCGGCCGATTATTCCAAAGACAATGTGCCCTATACACCTAAAAATTTTCTGCCGGTATCCCTGAAAGGATATATGAAAAACGATTTTACATTCGTGTTCGGGTACCCGGGAAGTACGCGCGAATATATCCCATCTTATGGCGTCGACCTGATTGCAAACAGGGAAAACCCCCTTCGCATCAGCCTGCGCCGGCAGCGGCTCGATATTATGAACGCCGCCATGGATAAAAGCAGGCTGGTAAGGATTCAGTATGCCGCCAAAGCGAACGGCATCGCCAACTACTGGAAAAAGATGATCGGGGAGTCGCGGGGAATAAAGCGCATCGATGCAGTGTCGAAAAAAGAGGAACAGGAACAGCAGTTCATGAAATGGGCAGCCTCCGACCCGGCGCGCAGCCTGCGTTACGGCAACCTGCTGCCCGCCTTCAAATCGGCATATGAGAATTACCTCCCGCCCGACCTCTCGGCAATCTATATCAGCGAGGCAGGGCAGGGGATCGAAATTGTAAAGTTCGCAGCAGGGTTCCGCGACCTGGTAAAACTCAGCAAAAATAAAAATCCCGTTGCCGCGGATGTTGAAAAAGCAGTGAAAGGCCTCCGGAAGTCGGCATCTGATTTCTATAAAAACTACCAGCCTGCCGTCGATAAGGATGTGATGACGGCCATGATGCGGGAAATGGGTGGTAAAATGAACCCGGCATACCTGCCTGTCATTTTCAGGGAGATTGAAAAAGGCTATAAGAACAATTACGATAATTATGCTGCCGAAGTTTTTTCGAAATCACTTTTTGCCGACTCTGCCAGGATTCTTGCCTTCCTTGCCGGGTATAAGCCGGCCAAAGTCAAAGTGGTTGAAAAAGATCCCGTTTTTCGTTTTATGGCCAGCATTTATGACCGCAACGACAAGGACCTTACCCCGAAAATGAAAACCCTGGCCGACCGGATCGACAGCCTGCAGCGCATTTACATGGCAGGGCAGATGGAGATGCAGAAGGACCGGAAATTTTACCCGGATGCGAATTCCACACTCCGCGTGGCTTACGGGAAAGTGGATGACTACCAGCCTGCCGACGGGGTGAAATACAACTACTTTACGACCCTTGCCGGCGTGATGCAGAAAGAAGATTCGTCGGTGTATGATTACCATGTCGATGCCCGGTTAAAACAGCGCTATGCTGCCCGTGACTATGGGCGTTATGCCGATCGCGACGGTACGATCCACGTCGCCTTTACCGCCAGCAACCACACCACGGGCGGAAATTCGGGGAGTCCAGTGCTGAATGCACAGGGAGAACTCATCGGCATCAACTTTGACCGTAACTGGGAAGGCACGCTCAGCGACCTGATGTACGACCCGTCGCAATGCCGCAACATTGCGCTGGATATCCGCTATTGCCTCTTTGTCATTGACAAGGTTGTCGGCGACAGCAGGCTCATTAGCGAGATGAAGCTCATTCAACCGTAAATTTTGACGAGGGCGTTCTGGATGGTGGGATATTTGAACCTGAACCCGGCCTGCTCCAGTTTCTCCGGCAGTACTTTCTGGCCTTCGAGTAAAATCTCAGCCCCTTCGCCATACATCATTCTCACCATAAAGGCGGGGATGGTGAGCCAGCATGGCTGATCAAGCACTTTGGCCAGTCTGTCGGAGAATTCGGCATTGAACGAGGGATAAGGCGTTACCGCATTCACTACCCCACAGATTGCATGGTTTTCGATGGCAAACAGCATCGCATCAACCAGGTCGCCGATGTGGATGAACGATACAGGCTGGCTGCCGTTTCCGATCTTGCCGCCAAGGCCGATGCTGAAAGGAAAATGCATCTTTTTCAAAGCGCCGCCGTCGGCTCCCAGCACCAGGCCGCACCGGAAAATGATCACGCGGGTAAACGCTGCCGAATTTAGGGCTTCCTGTTCCCATGCCTTGCATACGCCTGCCAGGAATGAATCCGAAAATGCCGTGCTTTCTTCGGTGTGGGTATTTACTGAATCGTAGATCCCGATTGCGGAATTGGAAATAAAGACGGCAGGCTTCCTTTGCGCCTGGCTGATGGCCGTTGAAATTTTCCGGGTTGTCAAAACACGGCTGTCGAGAATCTCCTGCTTGTATGCATCAGTCCATTTCCTGGAGACCGGCGCACCCGCAAGGTTTATCACAACATCGCTTCCCTCAATGCTTTCGTCGAGGAATTCCTTATCTGGTTTAAGAAATGAATCACGGTTGATCAGTCTGAAACTCCATCCCAGGTCACGCATTTTTTTCATAAGGGCCTGCCCGATAAATCCGGTTGCCCCGCTTATTGCAACTACCATACCTTTTTTTTCGTAAAGTTATGGAATTCTTTATATTTGCGTTATTTTCCGGCTGAAATGCCATTCATCCGACACACTGCACCTACTAAACGCTAAATCAAGTTACTAGTCATGGACAATAACGAACAGACAAAATTATTTTCGGAATTTCCGCCGGTTTCAACTGCGGCATGGGAAGAAAAGATTCTTACAGATCTTAAAGGGGCAGATTATAATAAAAAGCTTGTTTGGAAAACTGCGGAAGGATTTGATGTAAAACCATACTACCGTGCCGAAGACCTGCAGGGACTGGAATATCTGAAATCGCTTCCCGACGAATCACCTTACGTGAGAGGCATTCGGAGTGAAAACAACGATTGGATCATCAGGCAGGATTTCTGCTCTGAGAACCTTGAAGAGAGCAATGCCCTTGCCTGCGAGGCCATTGCAAAGGGAGTGGGGATGGTTGGTCTCAAAGCCCGCGATATTTCCACCCACAAGCAGATGAGCCAGTTGCTGGCCGGGATCAACCTGGCCAAAACAGGGATCAGCTTTATCACCTCGCAGTCGTACCCGTTAACCCTCGAATTGTTCATTTATGAGTTAAGCCACCGGGGCGAAAGCGGGGAAAAGGTGCAGGGCTCGCTCAACTTCGACCCGATCAGCTACTTGCTGCTTCATGGCGATTTTTATGTGGACTGGCACCACAACATCGAGGAGGCCGGCTACCTGTTGAATACCATCAGGCAGCGCCTGCCCCGTTTTAAAGCGATCACGGTAAACGGTCATTATTTCCAGGATGCCGGTTCCACACTTGTACAGGAGCTTGCCTTCAGTCTCGCAGCGGCGAATGAATACCTTGCCGGTTTGACCGATAAGGGATTTACCATCGATGAAGTTACCCCCCATATCCAACTCTCGCTGGGAATCGGCCCCGATTATTTCCTGGAGATCGCCAAACTCAGGGCTGCCAGGTTGTTGTGGACCAGGATGGTTGAACAATACAAGCCTTTAAATGAAGAATCGCTCAGGGTCTTCATTCATTCAACCACCTCGCTGTGGAACAAATCCATCTACGATCCATATGTCAATATGCTGAGGACCACCACCGAGGGAATGTCGGCAGCCCTCGGGAACGCCGATTCGGTGAATATACTGCCTTTCGATGCGCCGTATAAGAATGCGGATGAAATTTCGAGAAGAATTGCCAGGAACCAGCAGTTTGTTTTAAAGGAGGAGTCCTATCTCAATAAAATAATTGATCCGGCCGGGGGCTCTTACTACGTCGAAAACCTGACACATTCCATAGCACAGCATGCATGGGATCTTTTTAAGGAGGTTGAAGCCCGGGGAGGAATGATCGAATGCATCAAATCAGGGTATATCCAGGATGAAGTTGGCCGGAGCCGTGTTCAGAAGGAGATGGATATTGCCCAGCGGAAAATCGTCATGCTCGGTACGAACATGTATCCCAACGTTTATGAAACGATGGCAGATAAAATCCAGCATCCAGATACAGTGCACAATACTGTTGGCAACACCTGCAAAAAACTGGTTCCTTTCCGCGGAGCCCGGGCCTTTGAAGAGGTACGGCTGGCGACAGAACGCTATGTCAGGCAGGGCAACAAACGACCGGTTGTCTTCCTTTTTACCATGGGAAACCTCGCCATGCTCAGGGCACGCGCCGGGTTTACCTCAAACTTTTTTGGCTGTGCAGGGTATGATATCCGCGACAACCAGGGTTTTGCAACCATCGACGAAGGCGTAGAGGCAGCCCTGGCGGCTGAATCAGAGGTCGTCGTGATCTGCAGCTCGGATGAAGATTATATTGAAATTGTACCCGGAATAGCGGAAAAACTGAAAAAATCCCGGAACAGCATCGTGGTGGTGGTTGCCGGTTATCCCAAAGACCATGCCGACAGTTTCAGATCTGCAGGCGTTGATGATTTTATTCATGTCAGGAGCAACCTGCTTGAAACCCTGCGGAATTTCAACGTCAGACTTGGGATCAGTTAATCCGGATGGTTCAATTATACATGGCATTATGACCGAAACGACGACCAATAAGAACACCGGTTTGCCCAGCAATTGTTTGACGATTCTCGTTGTTGACGATGACTCGATCAACCTGTACCTGATCAAGACCCTCCTGGTGCGTCTTGGTCACAAGGTGGATACGGTAAAGGATGGTGCCGCAGCCGTGGAGAAATTCAGCAGCAAATACTATGACGTCATCCTGATGGATGTCATGATGCCGGTTATGGATGGCGTTACGGCAACCATCGAGATCAGGAAACTGGAAGCGGAACTGAAGATCGAACGCAGCAACCAGGTTAAAATTATTGCAATCACGGCAAATTCCTTCGAGGACGACCGTGCCGGTTTTTTCAGGGCAGGGATGGATTATTACATGAGCAAACCCTTCCAGATTGAAGAATTGCAGCGGCTTTTAAACGTATAATCCAACGGTTTGGCCCGTATTTCAGAATTTAATAAAACGATCTACAACAACTACAAAACGAACGATGAGACCAGATTTTAAAGATGTAGCATTAACAGGGAATCCTCCCGAAAAAAGGTTCGCGGAATGGGAGGTTGAAACCGGGATAGAAAAAAGCTGGAAAACCCCGGAACAAATCCCGGTAAAACCAGTGTACGGAGAAAGCGACCTGGATAATATGGAACATCTCCGCTATGCAGCCGGGCTTCCGCCGTTCCTGCGAGGACCTTACTCAACCATGTACGTGTCGAGCCCGTGGACGATCCGCCAGTACGCCGGGTTTTCAACTGCAGAAGAATCCAATGCATTTTACCGGCGCAACCTGAAAGCAGGTCAGAAGGGCCTTTCGGTCGCTTTTGACCTGGCTACCCACCGCGGGTACGACTCCGACCACGAACGCGTGGAGGGTGATGTGGGGAAGGCCGGCGTGGCCATCGACTCGATCCTCGACATGAAGATTCTGTTTGACCAGATCCCGCTCGACATCATGTCGGTATCGATGACCATGAATGGTGCGGTATTGCCCATCCTTGCCTTTTATATTGTTGCTGCCGAGGAGCAGGGCGTTCCTATGGCAAAACTGACAGGAACGATCCAGAACGACATCCTGAAAGAGTTCATGGTGCGGAATACCTACATCTATCCGCCTCTGCCCTCCATGAAGATCATTGCCGACATCTTTGAATTTACGTCAAAGAACATGCCCAAGTTCAATTCGATCTCCATCAGCGGTTACCACATGCAGGAAGCGGGTGCCACCGCCGATATCGAACTGGCTTACACCCTGGCCGACGGGCTTGAATACCTTCGTGCAGGGATCAATGCCGGGATGGATATCGATACCTTCGCCCCGAGGCTTTCGTTTTTCTGGGCTGCCGGGATGAATCATTTCATGGAGATTGCCAAGATGCGTGCAGCACGATTGCTGTGGGCCAAGATTGTGAAGCAGTTCAACCCGAAGAATCCCAAATCGATGGCCCTGCGCACCCATACGCAAACCTCGGGATGGAGCCTCACCGAGCAGGATCCGTTCAACAATGTTGCAAGGACCTGTGTTGAAGCGCTGGCAGCAGCCCTTGGGCACACCCAGTCGCTTCATACCAATGCACTTGACGAAGCGATTGCCCTGCCCACTGATTTTTCGGCGCGCATTGCCCGCAACACCCAGATCTATCTGCAGGAGGAGACGCAGATATGCCGGTCGGTCGACCCCTGGGCCGGATCTTATTATGTTGAAATGCTTACGCATGAGATTGCTCACAAGGCATGGGCTTTGATTGAAGAGGTGGAACAACTGGGCGGGATGGCCAAAGCCATTGAAACAGGGATCCCAAAGATGCGTATCGAGGAGGCTTCGGCCCGCAAACAGGCCAGGATCGATTCGGGGAAGGATAAGATTGTAGGGGTGAACCTGAACAGGCTTGAAAAGGAAGATCCGATCGATATACTCAATGTTGATAATGCTGCCGTTCGCGAATCGCAGGTCCTCAGGCTGCAGATGCTGCGGGAAAACCGCAACAGTGAAGAGGTCAGGGAGGCGTTGGACGCGCTAACAAAAGCCGCTGAAACCGGCGAAGGCAATTTCCTGGCCCTGGCCATTGATGCTGCCCGCAAAAGGGCTTCGCTGGGCGAGATTTCCTACGCGCTTGAAAAAATTTATGGAAGGTATAAAGCAGTGATACGAAGTATTTCAGGAGTCTATTCGTCCGAATCGAAAGACAATGAAACGTTTGCCAAAGCAAGGGAACTGGCGGATAAATTTGCAGAACTTGAAGGACGCCGCCCGCGCATCATGATCGCCAAAATGGGGCAGGACGGGCACGACCGCGGCGCAAAGGTGGTTGCAACAGGATATGCCGATATCGGTTTCGACGTTGACATCGGGCCGTTGTTCCAGACCCCTGCCGAATCGGCAAAACAGGCAGTTGAGAACGATGTTCACATCCTCGGAATTTCAAGCCTGGCAGCCGGCCATAAAACCCTGGTTCCACAGGTTATCGCCGAACTGAAAAAACTCGGCCGGGAAGATATCCTGATCGTGGTTGGCGGGGTGATCCCCCCACAGGATTATGAATTTCTCTATAATGCCGGAGCAGTCGCCGTTTTCGGCCCCGGAACCGTTATCGCTGAAGCCGGCATCAGGTTGCTCGAGATCCTGATCGAAAGCCGGAAATAGTTGATGGAGATTCAATCCCTTACGCTGCCCAACGGCATCCGGCTGGTGCATTATCCGGTTGCAGGGCCGGTTGCCCATTGCGGCCTTTTCGTTCATTCAGGCACACGCGATGAACTCGCTTCCGAACATGGGATTGCCCATTTTATCGAGCATACCATCTTTAAGGGAACAAAAAAGCGCAACCTCTTCCAGGTGCTCAACCGTCTTGAAAATGTGGGCGCTGACCTGAATGCCTACACCACCAAGGAAGAGACCTGCATTTATGCATCCTTCCTTACCGGGTTTTATGAACGCACCCTGGAGTTGTTCCAGGACATATTTTTCAACCCGGTTTTTCCCGAAAAGGAGATAGAAAAGGAAAAGCAGGTTGTCATCGACGAGATCAGATCGTATATGGACACCCCGTCGGAACAGATCTTCGACGATTTTGAAGACCAGCTCTTTGCCGGCCACCCCCTGGGGATGAATGTACTGGGCACGGTGAAAAGCGTGAAAAAACTGGATCGCCGCGGCCTGTTTAGTTTTATCCACCGCACCTACCGGCTGAATGAAGTGGTGATCGCATCTGTCGGGGATATGGATTTCAGGAAACTAGTCAGGCTGGTGACCAGGTATTTCAGCGACCATCCTGATCGCGGGGAAGGAACGGACAGGATCCCATTCAACGATTACAAGCCTTTTACCAGGTTGCAGAAGAAGCATATCAACCAGGTTCATTGCGTGGTTGGGGCTCCTGCCTATCCGTTCAGCCATGAAATGCGCATCCCGCTGGCACTGCTCAACAACATGCTTGGCGGCCCTGTCATGAATTCGCGGCTGTCGCTGGCCCTGCGCGAGCGCAGCGGGCTGACTTACCAGAATGAATCGAGTTACACGACTTTTTCAGATGCCGGTATCATCCATATCTATTTTGGCACCGACCCGGTTCATTATGAAAAGGCCCTGGCGATCGTTTACAGGGAGTTGCGGTGCCTGCGCGAGCAAAAACTGCGGCCGGTTCAGCTTCGTACCATTCAAAAACAGCTCATCGGCCAACTGGCCATTGCCCAGGAATCAAACCTGTCGCTCATGCTGGCCATCGGTAAAAGTTACCTGCTGCAGAACCGCTTTGACCCGGTGGAGAAAATAATTGAACGCATCCAGGCAGTAACTGCTGATGAACTGCTGGAGATAGCGAACGACATTTTTGACGAGAAAAAACTGAGTCTCATGGCGTATCATCATGGCGGTTAACACCACGACGGGCTGATTTTGATGAGTGAAAGGCATGTGCCCCGTAATTATTTAAAATCGGATTACATAAATTTAAGAACAGGTATTTAATTCCTGAAATTCTTTTATCTTTGGCAACTTGTTCGGTTGCTTAATATTGACCGCGGCAGTTGGAAAACTCCATCTTTTATTTATATCTCACTTCCCTGTTAAACCTTTGGGTGCAAGAGGACATAGCAATTTTACCGGATAGAGAAATCCGTATCAACGTATAGATTATTCAAAAGCAAGTTAACCAAAAACAAACCAACGATGAGAAAATCTATTTACTTTCTACTTCTGGCGATTGGACTTTCCCAATTTGCCTTTGGTCAGCTTACCGGTATCAAGACCATCCCGGGCAGCTACGCGACCATCAGTGCAGCCGTAACAGCGCTCAACACCAGCGGTGTCGGGGCAGGCGGGGTCACATTCAATGTTGCTGCCGGTTACACTGAAACGTTAACCGCGAGGTTGGATCTTACGGCCACCGGCACATCGACCAACCCGATTATATTTCAGAAAAGCGGTGCCGGGGCTAATCCGCTGGTAACCTCCTATGCGGGCGCATACCTGATGACTTCCGCAACGCCCGACGGGATGTGGAGTTTAACCGGGTCGGACTATGTGACCATTGATGGCATTGACCTTCAGGAAGCTGTGACGAATACTACCCCCACGCTTGATATGGAATACGGGTATGGTTTATTCAAGGCAAGCGGCACCGACGGTGCGAATAACAACACGATAAAGAATTGTACGATCTCTCTCAACCGTGATAACAATACTGCTCCTGCATCAGGTCCTTTTTTCCAGGGCTCAAACGGGATCGTTGTCATGGACTGTACACCGACTACCGCCACGGCGAACCTCACCGTGACCGCTGCAACTGGTGCCAGTTCAAACAATAAATTCTACACGAACACAATCAAGAACGTGAATGCCTGCATCTCCATGTCGGGCTATGCCGCTGCTTCTCCCTATACCCTGGCCGACGCGGGCAATGATATCGGGGGTTCTGCCGCCGGTACCGGGAACAACCTGATCAACTTCGGCGGCGGTGCAGGTGCCACCAATGCCTGTGCCGGTGTTTTTGTAAAAGACCAGTGGGGCTTCAACGTGTCATACAATACCGTGAACAATAACAATGGTTCCGGGGTTAACCATGTTAACATCATCCGCGGCATCTGGGCCAACAGCTCCTCCATCGGTGCCAGTGCGACAATAAATAACAACACAGTAACGATTACAGGTGGCGGGACTACCACCGCGAATTACCTCATCGATATGGAAGCAGCACCGAGCGGATCTGCAGGCAATACCATCTCGGTGAGCAACAATAACCTGCTGAATTGTACCTTCCCGACGGCAACTTCGGGAGTGCTTTACGGCATCTACCTGGGAACAACTGCAACCACCCTTAATGTTTCCGGTAACAGCATCACCGGGTTATCCTATCCGGGCACGGGAACAACATATCTTGTTTATAACTCAATTGCCGGTATCGGAACATACAACCTGACCAACAATACCATAAACAACGTCACTTTTGCCAGCACGGGAACGGTATACGGTTTTTATAACAGTGTAGCCATGACAACCTATAATGTTACTGGTAACACCCTGTCGAACTTCAACAAGGCAGGCGCTTCCGGAACCATGTACGGTATGTATGTCGGATCGCCCACAACAGGGAATTTCAGCAACAACACCCTCGACGGGTTTAACTGGACCCTGGTGACCTCAACCGGGTCAACCTATGGAATCTATGATATCAGTTCTGGCGTGAACGTTACCTACAATAACAACATTGTAAGGAATTTCACGACACCAACCACGGGCACAATGTACGGGATCAGGGAGTTTGGTTCAACTGGCGTTAAGAAGATGACCAACAACCAGGTCTATAATTTCTTAACAACTTCCGGCGGCACGGGTGGTTTTACCTTTTACGGCTTGTCGCTGGTTACCGGGTCGACCGACACCATCAGCGGGAACTCTGTATACAATATTAACAGCACAGGCACGACCGGTGGAACAGCCGGGTTCATCTACTGTCTTTATACCTCTTCCGGGACCACAAATTATTTTTACAAAAACAGTATTTACAATATCTCTACCAATAGCACCGGTCCCGTCGTTTACGGCATCTATACCGGTGGCGGAACAACCAACAACATCTTTAACAATTTCATCAGCGACCTGCGCGCTCCTTATGCAAACGCTGCCAACGCGGTCAACGGGATTTACGTTTCGTCGGGGACAACCGAAAATATCTATTTCAACACGATTTACCTGAATGCCACATCCACCGGGGCTGTTTTCGGAACCAGCGGGATTTACGCGGGTACGGGTTACACGGTTGACATGAGGAACAACATTGTGGTGAACACCTCCACTGCCAACACGACAGGTTTTACCGTTGCCTACAGGCGTTCTTCCACCACACTGACCAGTTATTCGGCGACCTCGAACAACAACGATTTTTATGCCGGTACTCCCAGCGCCACCAACCTGATCATGTACGACGGAACAGGATCCTATCAGACCCTGGCCGCTTACAAAGCGCTGGTCAGCCCGAGGGATGCAGCTGCAGTTTCTGAAAATCCTCCGTTCGTCAATATAGCCACCACCCCATATGACCTGCACATGAAGACCACCGTGGCCACCCAGTGCGAAAGCGGCGGTACGGTTGTATCCGCGCCGATCAGTGTCATTAACGATTATGATGCCCAGCCGAGGTATCCCAACATAGGGTATCCCAACAACCTTGCATCACCTGCAACGGCTCCTGATATGGGTGCCGACGAGTTTGGCGGGCTGATCCTTGACCTTACTCCTCCGACCGTCACCCTGACCCCATTTGCAAACACTTCATCTTTTACAGCCAGGACGCTCACCACCACGATCACGGATGGCACCGGTGTACCTACTTCAGGCGTCGGCCTGCCCAGGTTATACTGGAAGATCAATGCAGGAACCTGGCAAACATCCATTGCCACCTTTGTGAGCGGTTCAACTTACACGTTCTCCTTTGGTGCCGGTGTTGTGCTGGGTGATGTGGTTTCCTATTACATCGTTTCCCAGGACATTGTTACTCCTACGGCCAACATTGGCGCAACCCCGGGCGGCGGTGCCGCAGGGTTCACCCTCAGCCCCCCGGCTGCCGCAACCCCGCCAACCACTCCCTATTCCTATACCATCGTGGGCAGCCTTTGCGGGAATTACAATGTCGGCGTGGGCCAGACCTACACCACCCTGACCGCTGCCATCACCGATGTGCTGTCGAAGGAACTTACCTGCCCGGTTACGCTCTTCCTGAAAGATGCGACCTACGCGGCTGAAACCTTCCCCATCATCATTTCCCCGATTGCAGGTTCAAGTTCGGTCAATACCCTGACCATTCGTCCCGCTGCCGGCGTTACCTCTTCCATTACCGGTTCATCCGCTTCAGGCTCCATCGTATTTTTCGGTTGCCAGAATGTGATCCTCGACGGGTCAAACAGCGGCGGCAGTGACCAGAGCCTTACGATTCAGAATACCAATACGGCGGCCAACTGCTATACCCTTGGTTTCTTCAACAACGGAACAGTCGGCGCGAGCAACTGCACCGTAAAGAACTGCAACGTGCTTCAGACCAGCCAGGTTGCAGTCAACAACTGGGCCATCATCCTGAACGCTGCCGGCGGAGGTTACAACAACATCGTGATCAACAACAACCATATCTACAGCGCCTACTACGGCCTGCAGTTTGCCGGTGTTGCCGGTACCCCGGCCACCAATGGCCAGATCACCAACAACGTGTTTGGTTCTGCTGCCGACATCTCGGCCATCCAGTACAGGGGAATCCTCCTCGGTGCTGCCGACAACACCCTGATCCAGGGCAATGATATCTACGGCGCCGGCGTGGCAGGAAATTCAAATTACGCACAGTGCGGTATCCTGCTTACCACAGGCGCTACCAACACCAAGATCAGGCAGAACAAGATCCATGACTGGTGGTACAACGGTACCGGCGGCTGGGGAGTTTACGGCATCTATTTCACAACCGGTGATGCCACGACTCCTACAGAGATTTCCAATAACTTGATTTATAACATTAAAACAGACGGATATTCCACCAGCGTAAGCACCTATAACCTTTACGGGATCTGGGTTGCTTCGGGTGGTAACCTGAATATCTGGCACAATTCCATCAACCTGCAGGGAAATGTCACTTCATCATCAACTGCCAACTGGTCGGCCTGTATCTCGCTTATATCAGGAACCACGCTGGTCGACATGCGCAACAACATCCTGAAGAATTCACTCCAGCCTACTTCGGGAACCCCTGCCTCGAAAACCTATGCCGTTATGAATGGCGGCACGGCCACCACGTTCAGCTCAAGCAACTACAACGATTATTACGTGAACGGGATCGGGCCGAACATCGGATACCAGACAGCCGACCAGGCTACCCTGGCAGCATGGCAGGCCGCGACGACCCAGGATGCAAATTCAATGAGCCTTGACCCGGTGTTTGTTTCCGGAACCGATCTTCATGCATCTGCTGCCGGACTTATGAAAACCGGTGTGCTGATCCCGACCGTGCTGAACGACTTTGCAGGAACATTCCGTACCAATCCTCCCGACGTAGGGGCATACCAGTTCTCGCCGAACCAGGCCGTCGTGACCGTTGCTGCATCAGCTATTCTTGCCACGAGCGCGACACTCAACGGAACGATCAATGCCTCCAGTGCAACGGTAACTTCCGGTTATGATTACGGTCTGACTGTTGCTTACGGCACATCCATCGGTGGATCTCCCGTAACCGTTACCGGTTCAACCGTAACGCCATTTACCGGTCCCATCACCGGGTTGGCAGCAGGAACATTGTATCACTTCAGGGCCAAGGGCGTCAGCGGTGGCGTTACAGTTTATGGAAGCGATATGACTTTCACCACACTGGCTGTTCCCCCGACCGTTGTGACCACGGCAGCTACCGCTGTTACTGCCACTACTGCCACGGTAAACGGAACAGTGAACGCGAATGGATTTTCAACCACCGTTTCATTTGACTATGGTCTTACCGTTGCCTACGGCACCAACGTTCCGGGCGTTCCCGTGACGATCACAGGAAGCACTGTTACCGCATCCCTGGCCAACCTGACCGGTTTGATCCCCAACACCCTGTATCATTTCAGGATAAACGGCACCAATACCGGCGGAACTGTCAATGGTGGCGACCTGACATTCACCACCGCACTGGCAGCCCCCGTGGCCACAACCACTGCAGCTACCCTAATTGGTACGACCAATGCAACCCTGAACGGGATCATCAATGCAAACAACTCATCCACCAATGTTTTCTTTGATTACGGACTTACCGTAGCCTATGGCACGACCATTGCAGGCGCTCCGTCGCCAGTAACCGGCACCGCCAACACGAACGTAAGTGCTGCCGTTACAGGCCTGCTTACCGCGACCACCTATCACTACAGGGTTCGTGGTGTCAATGCCGGTGGCACAACCAACGGCAACGACATGACGTTCCTCACCGGTTGCCCGGCTGTTGCAGCTGCAGGAGCCATTACCGGCCCGGCTTCAGTTTGCGCGAACTCCACAGGGAACGTTTACACGGTAGGCCTTATCACCAATGCCACCAGCTATACCTGGACCCTGCCAGCCGGGGCCAGCATCACTGCCGGCAGCGGAACGAACACCATTACTGTCACATTTGGCACAACCTCCGGGAATGTTACGGTTGCCGGCGTGGGCATCTGTATGACCGGTACTGCTTCGACTTATGCTGTAACGGTTAATGCCCTGCCGGTTCCGACCATTGCAGGCCCTGCCAGCGTTTGCGTGAACTCCACCAGTAATGTTTACACCACCCAGGCCGGGATGACAGGATATACCTGGACTGTTTCAGCCGGCGGCAACATCACAGCCGGCGGCTCCACCAGCAGCATTACGGTAACCTGGACAACCACCGGCGCCAAAACGGTAACGGTCAGCTACACCAATGCCAACAACTGTACTGCTGCTGCACCTGCATCTTATGCTGTCACAGTCAATGCATTGCCAACGCCGACATTAGCCGGTACAGCTACCTTATGCCAGGGTACGAGCGGCGTGGTTTATACCACCCAGGCCGGTATGACCAACTATGTGTGGACCGTATCAGCCGGCGGCCTTATTACCGCAGGCGGAACAGCCACAAGCAACACCGTAACGGTGACCTGGAACGGTTCAGGCACGAATGCCGTAACAGTGAATTATACCAATGCCAACGGATGCACCGCAGCCACTGCTGCCTCATTCACGGTAACGGTTAACCCGACGCCAGTACCCACCATCGGCAGCAACAATGCTCCCTGTGTTGGTTCAACAGGCAACATGTACTATACCGACGGCGGGATGACCAACTATGCATGGACGATTTCTTCCGGAGGCACCATTGTCTCAGGCCAGGGAACCAGTGCCATCAATGTAACATGGACCGGCGTAGGTGCACAGTGGGTAAGCGTGAACTATACCAATGCCAACTTATGCACCGGGCTTATTCCTTCGGTTTACAACCTGTTTGTTAACCCACTGCCCAATGCTGCAGGTGCCATTACCGGAACTGCCACGCTGTGCGCGGGAACTAACGGCGTCGCTTACTCCTGTGCCGACATTCTGAATGCCACTTCATTTACCTGGACCCTGCCTGCCGGAGCAACGATTGCTACGGGAGCAGGAACGAGGAACATCACGGTCAACTTTGGCCCGACAGCAGTTTCAGGAAACATCACCGTGGCCGGAACCAACAGTTGCGGAAACGGACCAGCATCACCGGCGTTTGCCGTAACCGTGAATCCGCTGCCAGCCGCAGCAGGAACCGTTACCGGATCTGCTTCAGTATGTGCTGGTGCTACGGGTGTTGCCTACAGCGTGCCGACTATCGCCAATGCTGCAACCTATGTATGGACTGTTCCTGCCGGAGCAACCATCACTTCGGGTGCGACGACCAAGAGCATCGTGGTAACCTTCGGCCCGACCGCCGGTACCGGTGTAGTCAATGTTAAAGGCACCAACACCTGCGGAAACGGCGCAGTTTCCGCCGACTTCAACGTCACGATCAATGCCATTCCGGCTGCGCCGGTGGTTACAGCCAACGGTTCGGTTCTTACGAGCAGCGCCGCAAGCGGAAACCAGTGGTATTATGCAGGCAACCCGATCGCGGGAGCTACCAGCCAGACCTATACCGTTACCCACAACACCGGTTATTACTGGTGCGTGGTGACTACCAACGGCTGTTCCTCACCCATTTCCAATAAAGTATGGGTTGTGGTTACAGGCATCGGCAGTCAGTCGCTGGCCAGCGAATTCGTAGTCTATCCCAACCCTAATAAGGGCCAGTTTACCATCAGCCTCGACGGAGTTGAGCAGGGCACCTATACCATTGAAGTCATGAGCAACCTGGGCGTCACCATCTGGAAATCAGAAAACGTGGTGATGTCGGGAAGTTACAAGACCGAAGTGGATATCCGTCCTGCACCGGCCGGCGTGTACATGGTACTCATCCGCAACAACGATAGTCACCAGGTTAGAAAGGTGATGGTGAATAATTAATAGCTTACTCTCCCCCCGGCCCGCTGGCCGGGAATGCCTCACCCCCTAACCCCCTCACCCCAGGGAGAGGGGGAATACCTCACCCCCCGGCCCCCTCTCCTCAAAGGAGAGGGGGAATACCTCACCCCCCGGCCCCCTCTCCTCAAAGGAGAGGGGGAATACCTCACCCCCCGGCCCCCTCTCCTCAAAGGAGAGGGGGAGGATGGGTGAATAAAATGTGTGAAGGACTTCTCCCTGATTCAGAGAGGGTCCTTTTTCTTTTTACCAACCCTTCGTAATTCCGGGCGAGATCCTTTTTTCGTTGTATAAATCATACTTTTGCAGCAGGGATGTCCTGGAGAACTATGGGACAAAAATTAGCGAAACCATGATAACAGAAGAACTTTACCTGTATGCCGCAGAACACACCACTCCTGAAACAACTGTTCTTGCAAGGCTGAACCGGGAGACCCATCTTTCGCAAGTATACCCGCAGATGTTGTCGGGGCCCCTGCAGGGCGTTTTTCTTCGCATGGTCAGCCAGATGATGCGCCCGTCGAGAATTCTTGAAATCGGCACTTTTACGGGGTATTCGGCCATCAACCTTGCCATGGGACTTAAACCTGAACCGGGCTCCGGATCAGGCGATGGCCGTGGCGTACTGCATACCATCGAGGTTAATCCCGAGCAGGAGGATATGATCCGCATGTTCATCAGGGAGGCGGGCCTGGAGGAAAAAATCGTGTTGCACATCGGCCTCGCGATTGAAATCATCCCGATGCTGGATGAGGTGTGGGACCTGGTATTTATCGATGCCGATAAACCCAATTACCTGAATTATTACCAGATGATACTCCCTTGCCTCCGGCAGGGCGGGATTATTATTGCTGACAATGTCCTTTGGGCCGGCAAGGTAACCGGCGATCCGGCGAAGATGGATAAGGATACCCGGGGAATTTGCCAGTTCAATGAATTTGTTCAAAATGATGGCAGGGTCGAAAATATATTGCTTCCATTCAGGGACGGACTGATGATCCTCAGGAAATTGTGACCCGGAATCAAATTCGGGCAGACAATTTTTTCACCAGGGAATCAGGGTTTGGGAATTTGGAATCACTTGATTTTTTTACGGATCTACCCTAACGAAAAAATTTGTTTTTAGTACTGAAAAACAGTTATCTTTGAAATCGTGTTAGGTTGGATACCTATCTGTTGGGATAGGAGGATGGTTTTTTCTTAAAATTATCATTAACAGTATTTTAACTATCGGGGTTCAAATCAATGGACCTTTGGTATCATGTATGGTGGAAACAAGCAACCCCAATATATTAGTGCCGTGAATTAACAAACAAACAAGCAACCCAAAAACCAAACCAACCATTATGAGAAAAACATTTTACCTTCTGCTTCTAGCTGTAGGGCTGTCTCAATTTGCCTTCGGACAGCTTACAGGTACGTACACGATTCCGGGTGCACCCTATGCAACCATTGCATCCGCGATCACTGCACTGAACACTTCCGGTGTCGGTGCCGGCGGCGTTACTTTTAACGTCACTGCCGGGTATACCGAAACCTTCGCATCACCCACCGCGGGGACCATCACCACGAACACCGGGACTGCCGCCAACCAGATTATCTTTCAGAAATCTGGTGCCGGGGCCGATCCAAAGATCACGGCTGCCACGGGAACAGGGACGATGGATGCCATCATCACCCTGGCCGGGGTGCAATATGTCACCTTCAACGGGATAGATGTTTACGAAAATGCTGCCAACCTTACAGCCACCACGCAGATGGAGTGGGGATACGCAGTTCTGAAGAATTCGGCAACCCAGGGATCACAGAACATCACCATTAAAAATTGCACCATTTCCCTTAACAACACGAACATGGCGACCTGGGGTATCTATTCAAACAACCACACCTCAGCGTCAGTAACCTCGCTAACAGTAACAGCTGTTACCGGGCAAAATTCCAATAACAAATTTTACGGGAACACCATCACCAACTGCTATAACGGGATTTACCTTTATGGATATGCTGATGCAACCGCCCCCTATGCCTATTATGACCAGAACAACGACATCGGGTCGTTGACCGGGAATACGATCAATAATTTTGGCGGCGGTGCTAATGCCGAATACATGATCTATGTTTATTACCAGAACGGAGTTACCATCGCGAATTCCAATATCAGCGGAACAAGCGCTACCGGTAACGGTAACATTTATGGTATCTATGGCGGCACGGCCACCAACGCCAATGCCAGTATCTATGGAAATACTGTTGCCATTGTCCAGACCGCTGCAACGACCGGGTACATCTACGGTATATACAGTACCGGTCTGGGTACGGGAGGCACGACAAATACGGTTAACATCTATAACAACACGGTTCAGAACTGCCAGGCACCTGCTTCAACCACCTCGTATTTTTACGGGATCTATTATTCAGCCACGGCCATGACCATCAATTTTTATGGCAACACGGTGAACAACAACGTTTTTGGCGGCAGTTACTACATGTACCTGGCCTATTGCACATCAACAGCGGGAGGCACCACGAATGTATACAACAACACGGTGAGCAACAACTCGCGTTCAGGGTTGGGAACCCAGTCAGGTTCAGCCTATCTGTATTGTCTGTATGTTACCGGCAGCGGAAGCACCGTCATTCACGACAACAATGTTTTCGGGAATTCCTGCCCGGCGCAGGCGACCTATAGCGCTTATATCTACGGGCTCTATTGCTCCAATTCGGCAACCAGCCAGACGGTTTACAACAACAGCGTTCACGACCAGACTATTACAAGTTCATATACCTCCGGTCATGCCCTTTACGGCATCTATTCCTATCCGGGAAGTGGCGGGGTTGCAACGAACGCCTTGTATAACAACAACGTGTACAACCTTACAATCACCAACAGCTCGTCAGGGTACGGCTATATCTATGGGATCTATGGTTACTATATGGGGAATATCTATAACAACAACCTCTACAATGTTACCGTCAACAGCGCCACGGGTTATGGATATGGCTACGGCATTTACTTCGGCGGCGCCGGCGCATTTAACGTGTATAAAAACAGAGCATACAATATAAGCATGGCCGGGGCTTCCGGGTATTTTTACACCATGTACATTACCGCTCCAACCACGGCAAATGTCTATAACAATTTTCTCAGTGATATCAGAACGCCGGCATCCACTTCCACCAGTGCGCTTCATGGTATCTATATCAGCTCGGGAACCACGGTCAACATGTATTACAATACAGTTTACCTGAATTGCACCAACAGTTCCGCCACCACCTTCGGTTCCGACGCCGTGTATGTGCCAACCGGCACCACTGCTGAACTGCGCAACAACATCTTAATCAACACCTCCACGGCCCCTGGCAGCACGACCTATTCTACCGCTGCCTACCGGAGAAGTTCCACAACACTGACTACCTACACCAATGCCTCCAACAACAACGATTTCTACGCGGGAACACCGAGCACAACCAACCTGATCATGACGGATGGGACCAACAATTACCAGACGCTGGCTGCCTATAAAGCTGCAGTTACCCCCAGAGATATGGCGTCAATTACAGAACTGCCTCCGTTTGTGAATATCGCAACCACTCCCTATGATCTTCATATGAAGACCACCATTGCAACACAATGCGAAAGCGGTGGTGCAAACGTAGCCACCTTTACTAACGATTACGACGGCGATATCCGTCAGGGCAATGCCGGCTACACCGGTTCAGGCTCGGCTCCCGATATAGGAGCAGATGAATTCAACGGGATCCTCATGGATTTGACGCCACCTTCAATCGCCTATACCCCGTTCTTAAACACGAACCTGTTCACTGCAAGGACCCTGACTACCACGATCTCGGATGCCAGCGGTGTTCCGACCAGCGGTGCCGGGTTACCCAGGTTATACTGGAAAATAAATGCAGGAGCCTATTCCAGTGTCGCCGGAACATTTGTCAGCGGAAACACTTACACCTTCACCTTTGGCGCCGGTGTGGTGCTGAACGACGTGGTATCATATTATATCGTGGCACAGGATGGATATTCCACTCCTAATGTTGGATCGAATCCGTCAACAGGGGCTGCAGGATATACAGCCAACCCTCCTGCCGCAGGAACTCCTCCAACCCCGAATACGTATACGATCGTCGGAAACATTTGCGGCACCTTCAATGTGGGTGTAGGCCAAACCTATACAACCCTGACAGCTGCAATCAACGACCTGAATAACAAGTATATGACCTGTGCCGTAAAATTTATTTTAACGGATGCAACCTACCCTGCGGAGACCTTCCCGATCTCAATCAATGCAAATCCCGGGGCGAGTGCAGTGAACACACTGACTATTAAGCCCAACACAGGAATCACAGCTACCCTTACCGGGTCGGCAAATTCAGCCCCTCTGATAAAAGTGCTTAACAGTTACACTACCATCGATGGATCAAATACTGCCGGCGGTTCGACACGAAACCTTACCATTTCAAATACATCGGTTACGGCACCGAACATCCTTTTACTGGGTTCAACGGGAACCACACCTTTGGTGAACTGTACAATTGCTAACTGTATTCTCATCAACGGGGTGAATACAAATTCAGGGGTCTTTGTTTCAGATGCTGCTACATTGGGCAATCCGGGATATTTTAACAATATCATATTCCAGAACAACAGTGTCCAGTTATCGTACATAGCTTTGTACGTTATTGCAAATCCTGCAACCGGTAACGGAAGCGGAATGGTTATAACCGGGAATGATTTCAGCACATCCGGCGCCAACTCAATCAGGCTGGTACCGATTTACGTGCAGGGAGTCGATGGCTTGACCGTTTCCAACAATACCATAGGAAATATTGTGAATACGCTTGATGCCTCCAATGAAACCGGAATCTGGCTTGCCACTGCTACGGTGAATGCCACCATTTCAGGAAATACGATCAGCGGTATGAGCGGATCCGCAGGAGCTCCAAGGGGAATTGCCATCTCTTCGGGCGTTCCGGCTGCCAATATTGTGATCAACAATAATAACATTAACAATATTTCCACAGCTTCCACAGGCAGTGCGATGGGGATTTACTTCTTCTCTACAACCTCCGGCTGCAATATCTCAAACAACCAGATCAGCAATGTCAAGAATTCAAATACGGGCGGCTGGCTGGCATCGGGTTTGTACCTGGCCTCCACAGCTGCTGTCAGCGCAAGCTGCACGGTGATCAATAACGCTATATGGGATGTAGCCTCCTACGGTTATTCCAGTTATACATGGAATGCCAATGGTATAGTCATTTATTCCGGTTTCGGATACAATGTGTATCACAATACGGTGTATATGAATACCGATCAAACCATTGCAGGGATCCCTTCTGCGCTTTTTGTTTATTCTTCAGTAACCAATCCGGGTGCAATTGATCTGAGAGACAACATTTTCACCAATGCAATGACCATCGGAACTGAAAGGTATACCATTTACTGCCTTGCGGCAAACACTGTTTTCAGCAACATCGACTATAACGACTATTTTACCACCGGGTCAAACCTTGGGTATATCGGAAGTGCCCGTGCCACCCTGACGGATTTACAGACCGGTTTCGGCGGGAACCTGAATTCCCAGTCGCTCAACCCGACTTTCGTGGGAGCAAACCTTCATCCGACCAACATGGCTCTCGGGAAAAAAGGCGTTTACTTTGCCTCTGTTCCTACAGACCTTGCCGGAACAACCCGTACCAATCCTCCCGACATGGGGGTATATGAATTCGGTCCTACTCCGACTGTCATCACGCTCGCAGCAACTCCCATCAGTTCGACTACGGCTACCCTGAATGGCAGCATCAATGCCAATGCCATCACCACCAACAGTTTCTTTGATTACGGACTGACTACTGCCTATGGCACAAGTACTGCCGCGGTACCCGCGAGCGTTACCGGCTCAACAGTAACCGGCATCAGTCTTCCTGTCACAGGTCTTACGGCGCTTACAACCTATCATTACAGGGCAAGAGGCGTCACTACAGGTGGTATGATTATCTGGGGCAATGATATGACCTTTACCACGACGTCGCCTCCGCCAACAGTTGTCACCACAGCAGCTACAGCCATCACCGGCACAACAGCCACCCTCAACGGAACTGTGAACGCCAACAGCGCTTCCTCAACGGTTTCTTTTGATTATGGTCTGACTGTGGCTTACGGCACCAACGTTCCAGGGGTTCCTGTTACTATAACCGGCAGCACTGCCCAGGCATCGCTTGCCAACATCACAGGTCTGGCACCCAATACCCTGTATCACTTCAGGATCAACGGAACAAACGTGGGCGGAACAACCAACGGAGGTGACCTTACTTTCACCACCGCTGCCATCGCCCCAACGGTTACTACTACCGCTGCAACGGCCATTACCACCACCGGCGCCACTGTGAACGGGATCGTCAATGCCAATAACTCATTAACGACGGTATACTTCGATTACGGGCTCACCGTAGCTTATGGTACAACGGTTAACGGAGTTCCCCCGACTGTGAGCGGGGCTGCCAACACCAACGTCAGCGCTGTGCTGACCGGTTTGACTACCGCAACCACTTACCATTACAGGGTA
>Ga0114951_10000149_pt1 | contig 99428 bp, 88 predicted proteins | sample AM7aDNAmetaG_FD_88677 | JGI IMG/M metagenome (GOLD analysis project Ga0114951, IMG submission 88677) | Freshwater microbial communities from Finland to study Microbial Dark Matter (Phase II) - AM7a DNA metaG | ecosystem: Environmental > Aquatic > Freshwater > Lake | place: Finland: Lake Alinen...
CTGAAGCCCGTTCTTAAATACCTTTTCCGGAAGATAGGCCTTTTGTTTCTCGCCGGAACCTTCATCAAAATAATTTAACGTCCAGGCCCCGTCCAGTTCCAATATGTTCTTCATTTTACCCCTTTCTGATACCGGCTTTAATTATAACTGTGAATGGGTCTTGACAAACTTGAGAATTTCATCAACCTGACAAAAAGCCAGGCAGGTGGTGGTGTCGGAAGCGCCGTAGTAGATAGCTATCCGTCCGGTGGGAGCATCCTGCAAAGTGGAAACAGGGAAAACTACATTAGGCACGTCGCCCACACACTCGTAATTTTCCTGAGGCCCCAGCAGGAACGGCGCGGTCCGGTACAACACTTTCCAGGGTTGTTCCAGATCCAGCAGAGCCGCACCTGTTCTGTACACCATACCGTTGCAGGTCAGGTTCACCCCGTGGTAGAACATCAGCCAGCCCTGCTTCGTCTTAACCGGGACCGGCCCCGGGCCGATCTTTAAACTCTGCCAGCCGCCTTTAGTGGCCATGACAAACTTATGTTTACCCCAGTAAACCAGGTCCCGGCTCTGGGAAATAAATATGTCCCCGAATTCGGTATGCCGGTTATCGCTGGGGCGGGAGAGCATGACATAATGGCCGTTGATTTTCTCCGGGAAAAGCACCCCGTTGCGGTTATGAGGAATGAAAACATTTTCCAGCTGGTGGAATTTTTTAAAATCCGAGGTCCAGGCCAAACCGATGGTCGGGCCGTGAAACCCGTTGCACCAGGTGATGTAATATTTATTGCCTATCTTTGTCACCCGGGGGTCATAACCCCCTGCGACCCTGCCGTTCCCGTAGGGGCTTGTTGTGAACCGGATCGGTTCTTCATTGAGCTTCCACTCCAGCCCGTCAGCGCTCTTGCCGAAAAAAAGCGAGCTGCCGCCCGCGCGGTTTTCCACGCGAAATACGCCGTAATAACCCGGGCCGTAAGGAATTACAGCGCTGTTAAAAATACTGTTGGAAATGCTTAAGAGATTGCGCGGAATTACGGGATTGGACCGGTAACGCCAGATCACATCTTTACAACCCGCCGGTTTTTCCTCCCAGGGGATGTTCGGGAGAGCTTTCCCGATGATAGTCGGACTGCTTTTGGAACCCGTTTTTTTAGTCCCGGTACCTTTTTTTTCTGGCATAACTTTCTCCTTTTAATTACTCTGAAGCCGCTTTAAAAACCGCGGCATTAGCTTTCTTGATCTTTGAGGCCGCACTTTAGTTATTATACTATATTGAAATGAACTTGAGGATGTTAAAAGTAATTAAAAAGGAATAGACACTACACAAATGTATAGTGTCTATTCCCGGTTTTAAACCCGTTTATTTTGCTTTTGGTGCATCCACAAGATCTACTTCAATATCATCATAGTAGAAAGTTTCATTCTTGGCTCCAAGACTCGGGCCCCCGCCAAATATTACGCCATTGGCGCCTTTGTTGAAAAACTCTACCTTTTGAGGGAACACAGGGTCTTCCTTGTCATCATTATACGAAACACTTAAGGTCTTGGCATCGGTAAAAGTAAAGGTAAACTTGCCCCAGGCCGCTTTGGGCCTTTGAATACCCGAATAGCCCTGGCTAAACCACTGGTTTTCCGCGGTAAATACATTGCTGTAGCAGTTGATATTCAAATAAGGCGCAAAATGTATAATTTCCACAGCTTTATCATCATCACCGTTTATAAGCCCGAAATAAGGCCCTCCTGCTGCGCCTTTTGCTTTTTTGACCGCAAAAGAGTCATAGACCCACATAGTCACGGTTCCAAATTTATTTTCTGTCGCAAATCTCCATGTCGCCGTCGCGCCGTTCGGCACAAAAAGCGAAGAATTGCCCCCGTGCTTCTGGTCCGCCGAAATAACGGCATCCCCCTCTATTTCCCACTTTTTAAGCGCTGCCTTATCCTCAAAACCTTCTGATATCTTTGCCGCAAATATTGAGGCCGAAAAACTTAGAACTACTGCTGCCATCACCAGTCTTTTTACCATTTCCAAACCTCCTAAATTTGAATTATCTTACTGTAATAATTATACGCCGCGCAATTTCCGTTGTCCAGCAAATTTAAATGACGGCGTGCGGGAACACCTGCATAAATAAGACACTGGATCCTCGATAAAAACACTCGAGGATGACAGAAAAACGAATTATTATTCTTCTGTCATATTAAGGCCTGATATACGGCATCTTTTATCTGCTTGGTTAAAAGGTAACAGGGTTTGGCTACCTGCATCATTACCAGTGTAACTATATCTTCCTTTGGATCTATCCATACTTCGGTACTGGCCGCGCCGCCCCAGCCAAACTCCCCTACCGACCCGATCCCCTGTTTTTCACCCAAACTGCGTAGTACGGAAACTCCCAGGCCATAACCGAATTTATAAGGTTCAATGCAGGAATGCGTTGGCGGCAAATGGTCGGAGCGCATCAGTTCCACGGTCTTGCGGCCCAGGATCCGCGCGCCGTTAAACTGCCCGTTATTCAGGAGCATTAGGCCGAATCTAAGATAATCAGCCGTCGTGGAGACCAGACCGCCGCCGCCGGAAAAAAAGGCCGGTTTTTTCAGATAATTGCGGTCTTCTATCTTCTGGCGCGTGACACGGCCGTTTTTATCATGTTGATAAAGAACAGTCAGGCGGGATTGCTTTTCTTTGGGTACAAAAAACCCGGTATCCTTCATGCCCAGCGGTTTAAAGATCCGTTCCTCAAGGAATTTATCATAGGGTTGTCCCGAAACGACTTCGACCAGCCGGCCCAGTATATCGTTCGAGGCGGAATACTGCCATTTTTCCCCCGGCTGCGAGGTCAAAGGCAGCTTGCAATAATTCTTTACGAATTGCTTCAGGTTCAGGCCTTTACTTTCCGCCTCATGAACCCCCTCGTAAGTCAACCCGCCTGTATGGGTCAAAAGATCATGGATGGTAACATCCCGTTTTAGAGGGACCAGAGTGAACGAACCGCCTGGAGCGGCCTGTTTTACTTTTAGGTTTGCAAATTCCGGAATAAATTTCTTAACCGGCTCATCCAGAAAAAAAGCCGTTTCTTCATATAGCATCAGGACCGCCGCGCAGGTAATGGGCTTGGACATGGAATAGATCCTGAAAATGGCATCTTCGGTCATAGACCTGCGTTTCGCGGCATCCGCCATTCCGTAGCATTCATGATGAACGATGCGGTTATTCCGGGATACCAGAGTAATGCCTCCGGCTGCCAAACGTTTGTCAACATAGTTCCGCATCACGGCATTTATCCTTTTAAGCCGATCCGGACAAAAACCGTACTCGGAAGGTTCTCCAAAAGGCAAGGGACTAACAACAGGACATATTTTCATATTTGGCTCCATTAAAAAAGAAGTCTAAAAGTCCAAAGTCTATAAAGTCCGTAAGGTCTTACATTAAGGAATATATATTTAATATATTACAACGATTTTAGACTTTACAAACTTTATGGACCTTATAGACATTACGAACCTTAAATACCTTTTATTTATTTGGTGCGCCCGGGCAGAGTCGAACTGCCAATCACCAGCTTCGGAGGCTGATGCCCTATCCATTGGGCCACGGGCGCATGGTTACAAAAATATCACTCTTTAGTCGTGCCGGAGCGGCAGCTCCAGGCCTTTTTACCGCAGGTAAAACGGAGCGCTAGCGGTCTATTGTTTATTGCAATCATATTTTGCAAACCTTCATAATACAATTTTTCATTGTGGTATGAAGGCATATAATAATATTTCCTCTCAAAACAAGGCACCTTAGCTTTTTAAGGTGACTTGTTTTCCAAAACCTTTAGCCATTATACTATATTCATCAGCTATTTGGGATACTAAAAGACTATTTAATATAAAGCGGGACACGCCATAAAGAGCGCCAATTTTGGAAGTGATATTGCCAAGGAACTTCGGGCTTATAGGCTTTATTTTTGTTTGTATTTTTTTATCTTATTTTATCTTTTGTGTTAAGGAAAATTTCTGATTCGGATAATCAATTTCCAAAAGAAACTTATTCAAGAAACTCTTGACTCCAAGTAAAGGAATATTTAAATTTGGCATAAAATCTATTAAAGCATTGTCAGTTTGAAATCCGTTGATTTCCAATTTTACAGTATGAGAATAAGCAGTCGTAGAACCATTACCGGTGCCTACGGTTTTCGTGGTTCCCTTTGATAAGTCATGTCCTAATACAACGGCATAGCCAGCTGGGAAGGCACATTCATCGGCACCAGTATCTATAAGCCCAAGAACGGTGATGGATTTTCCGGTGTGAGGGTTTGTTATTATTACCTTCAGCCAAGGGCGAGGTAAATCATTGGGACTTATACTGAAAAAAGGAACATTTTTTAAATCCATTTTAATATATTTGCACCATATTTTCTAAAGGTACAAAAACAATCATTGGATTCTCTACACCTTTTTGCTTTGCAGAATTAATAGCATCAATAGGAGTTTTACCGTTGCTAATAACTTTTGGATTCAACATATCCAGTATAGCAACATAAGTACCAGAATACATTTTATCTTTTATCAAAACATTTTCCATTTCTCCCCCGCAATTTTCAATATCAATAAACACTTAATAATACTTGTAGATATTTTTAGTTGACCCATCTGCTCTTTTTCCCTCTAGCTAATTGTACATTACACTCATGAATTTTGTCAAGTTGTTTATGGCAACGCAAAGAATGTCCTATTTTAATACAACTGCAATCTTCCACAGCTTTGCGCCTCAAATGGATCCAAACTCTTGCATAATTGCCCGACTCTTTCAACATCATCAAATATTCTCATTACCAACATCATTCAGAAACTCCTTTTTTCTGAAGGTCATTATAACCCATTTCTTTCTATTCTTCTTAACAAAGTTGATTGCTTCTTGAAGGGAATTAAAATTGACAAGTGGAACCGATAATCATATTTTGTAATTCGATTGCCTTCTATTGTCTATTGCTCTATTTTCCAAAACCTTTGATATTATACTATATTCCTCATCTTTTTTGGAAACTAAAAGACAATTTGCCGGATAAAAATATTTGCCCTCCGGCCTATTTTATATATTTAAGGGCTTCTTTTGCTCCGGTATGTGCGGGGTTTAGTTCCAGTGCTTTCTGCCAGGAACGTTTTGCTTCTTCGGGCCTGTTAAGTTTGAGAAAAGCTACACCCAGGTTATAGTAGGCCTCAACAAGCCCGGGGTTATATTTAAGCGCAGTTTCATATTCCGCAGCGGCTTCATTGACCTGGTTTCTGTTTATATAAATATTGCCCAGATCTATCCTCGCGTACGGGTCGCCCGGTTTGACCGCGAGGACATCCAGATATATTTTTTCTGCCTCTTTGCTCTTGCCCTGTTTTTCAAAAGCCACACCCGCATTTGTATAGTAGTCAATATTTCTTGGATCGGTTTTTATCAGTTTTTTAAGCAGGACGCGGGCATTGGCAAGCTCGCCATCCTGCAGGTAGAGCCCGAGCAGGGCCTGCCAGCTCTCGGACTGTCCGAGCAGAGCGGCGGCTGCAAACGCCTCTTTCGCTTCCGTTTTTTTACCGAGCGCGTTCAGCGCTATGCCTTTATTGTGCAACGGGGCGGCAATTTCCGGGGCGCTCTTTGCCGCGGCGTCAAATTCCCGTACCGCTTCGTTAAGCCGGCCCGCGCCCAGATAAGCATTCCCGAGGTTATTCCTGCGTTCAAAGGAAGTCCGGTACAGGGCAGCGGCTTTTTCCATCTGCAGGAGATATTCTTTTGTGTAACCATACCGGGCATAGACGGTGCCTATCTCATGCTGCAGCCAATCCATATCAGAGGAAAGAGCGCCCGCGGCGGTAAGCTCAGCGAGCGACTCTTCTTTCTTCAAAATAGAAAACAGATAATCGGCTTTAAAGACCCTGTAACGCGCCAGCATATCCCTGTTAAAGATATCATAATTCTTTTCCCCGGTACCGGTATCGCTGAAAGAAAATATCCTTCCGCTGTCTCTTACAATTTCACCGGCACGCTGCACCCGGTAGAGGATACCGGAAGGGATATTTTTAAAAGGTTTATTGGCAAAGACCCCGCTTTCTATTGTATGGTAGACCGGCCTGTCCGTTTTCAGCGCTGCTTCAAGATACGCCTCCGCCTTTATACTCAGGAAATTTTTATAGACAACCCCCTTATCATATTTGGTAAGCAGGGTCCTGTACGCCTCGCCGTTTTCATCGCAGACCGTGATGTCCGGCCGGGCTTTTTCTACAAACTGGAGGTAAGCCAGTTGGTAGAGCGGCGTGTCTTCATTCAGGAAAATAACACCCCCGTTATCGCAGGAGCGTAGAGTATTTACTCCGTAAGAATAGGCGAGGTAATTACCGCTTTTGTCATTGCTCTTAAAATTTGACAGCAAGAAGAAAACTGCAAAAAAAGCGACGGCCGCCGGCAGGAGAAAGGCCGCAGTCCTGTTCTTGAGCCCGGTATTCAACTGCAGGGCTCCAAAATAGAGCCAGAGCAGGACCATGAAATACACCGGCAGAAAGAAAAGATTATTGGCGGCGAGAGAAGCCGGGGTGAGTTCGGTATTTATGACCGCCGCGATACCGGCCAACACAAGTAAAAAAACCGTGAAACTGAAATAAAACCAGGGTCTGAACTTTCGCGCGCAAACATAGAGCCCGGGCAGAGCCAAAAGCACAAGGGGCAAAGTAAATTGCCTGTTTAACTGGAAAAATATATTCCGTGCCTGGGCTAAGAATAACCCGAAAGTCATACTGTTTTTTGAAAGCGCACCGTACTGGGACCTCAGGATATGCTCCAGCATCCCTTTAAGATCTGCCGGGTTATTGGAATTAAGCAGGGGATATTCCGCCGCCCGCAGGGGAAGATACAAATAGGCCGCAAGACCGGCCAGGAAAAAAAGCAGGGACCCTGCCATAAGTTTAATATTCATTACGCGCCGCCTGTCTGAGAAAAAAAAGAACAACAGGAACCCGGGGAGAAAAGCCAGCGCGGTATGATGATTGGCCAGGGCCAGTCCGGAAAAGAACGCAACCAGATATATGTATCTATTTTTTCGTTCGTAATACCAGCTTGCCAGGAGCCAGGAGCAGAGCGCGAGAAAGAATATGTTCATTATATAGAGAGCGCCTTTGGCATGCGTTGCCTGGGACCAGAAGGCCTCGGTAAAAGCAAAGAGAGCGGCAAAAAGAAACGCGAATAACCCTGAACAGGAGGCTGCCTTCTTTAGAAAATAGTAGAGAAAAAGGACGGCCAAAGCCGCGAAAAAGGGCGCGACAAGATTAACGCGAAAAGCAATTGTCCCGAGCGGCAGCCAGGTAAAGAGTTTCCCCAGCAGGCAAAACAGCGGGTAGCCCGGGGAGTGCGGAATACCCATAAGATACGCCGCGGAGATAAGTTCCCCCCCGTCCCCGACAAACACGGTGGGGCAGGTACCCGCGGCATAAAGCGCAAGCGTAATAATAAATATTACACAGCCATAAAATCGTTTCACTGGTTATCCTATACGGCAGCATTCTTAAATATATATTAATATTTTAACTTAATACGGCAGAATCAGGCAACATTAAATTTACAATTGTTTTCCACCCGGGTCCGGCCTCATAAATGAGGCAACTACAAAAAATACAGAGAACGGAAAATTTCTGTTAATACAGCAGTTTCTGCCATATTTTTTGACGCTAAACATCTTATTTACAAAACACCCCGCGAACAAACAAAAGGGCGCCCTGCTTTTACAGGCGCCCAAAACAGTTCAGAGTCTACTTTTTTGGCTCTTCTTTTGCTGCATCCTTTACATCTATTTCTATATCATCAAAATAAAAGGTCTCGTTCTTGGCTCCGAGATTGGGCCCGCCGCCAAGAATTATGCTGTTCGCTCCCTTGTTGAAAAATTCAAGTTTTGTCGGGAAGGTGGTATCTTCTTTATCTTCATTGCAGGTGACCCCCAGGGTCTTATCATCGGTAAAAGTGAAGGTAAATTTAGCCCAGGCCTTTCTTGCTCTTTGAATACCGGAAGACCAGGGGCTGTACCAATTAGTTTCAGCGGTGAAAATATCGCTGTAGACTGTGGGAGATACTTGCGGAGCAAAGCTCAATATTATGACAGCTTTTTCCTCCTCGCTGTTCATCAACCCGAAGTAGGGGCCGCTGCCTTTGCCTTTTTTATTAACAAAAGAATCATACACCCACATCGTAACAGTGCCGAATTTATTCTCCGGGCTGAATTTAAAAACCGCTGTCGCGCCGTTCGGGACAAAAAGAGAGGAATTACCTCCGTGTTTTTGTTCCTGTGAAATTACCGCGTCTCCCTGCACCTCCCATTTTTTTAGCACTGTTTTATCCTCAAAACCTTCAGTCAGCTTCGCCGCCTGCAAAGATACCGCCAGGCATACCGCAAACACCGGGAGAACAATATTTTTCAGCATAATTTCCCTCCTTTCACAAAAGCGATATCGTCAAACTTCTTTTAGTAAATCTCTGGTTAAATCTACTTTTACAAGCACTTCTTCAGATTTAAATTGCCTACCAGTCTTTTTCTTGTCATGTTGAGCCGTTTTTTTCCCGGCGAAACATCCCTGCTTTTCAGACTTAAAATACGGAGATCCTTCGTCAAAAGAGACTTCCTCCACAGGCGGACAGGCAGGATGACAAGCTATGCAGATAACTACTTCTGCTATCCCAAGTTTATTTTTAACTGCCTTTTTCTTCATTTCTTTCATTTACTGTTTGACGCTACCCAAACACTATTTCAGTTTCGCGAGTTCCGCGTCGGGAACACCCAGCGCGCGTAACACCCCCAGCGCCATCAGCGCGTCACCCAGCGGAGTCATGTGCACCCCGTCCTTCGTAAGCCAGTTGCCCGTAAGGCCGGCCGGCTTGTGCTTGAGAGCTTCAAGGAACATTGCATGCAGGTCGGCCAGGCCGCATTTCTTTTCGGCCTGCACCTCTTTCATGGCATTAACATAAAGAAGCAAGCGTTTATTACCTTCTGAATTTGGATCTTCCATTATTATTGTGGGAGTAAGGAGAATAACTTTAACCCCCGCTTCCTGCGCCATATCCACCATTTTATTAATGTTCTCTTTATAATTTTTAAGTATCTTTCCGTCATGGGGGGCGCCCTGACGGTGCCAGACATCATTGATACCGATGCTGATAGTTACGACAGCGGGCTTGCGTTTAATAGCAGCCGGAAACCGCTTGACCAGATCCTCTGCTTTTTGACCGCTTATGCCCGCATTTATGATCCTGTGTAACTCCATGTCCGGATAGAGTTCTGCCAGCGCAGCATAGGTTTTGCGGAGATAACCGCCGAATTCAGTTATTGAATCCCCGATCGCTACAATACCGTCCTCTTTTACCAGAATAAGTTTCTTTGGCACATCGGGAGAAGGCTCGCCGGACAAGGGAAGAACTTTTAGAATAAGGTTCTCTTTTTCCGGTACCGGCAGCGCATCCGCGGCAGGCAGAAAGGAAAACGAAACGGTAAGCAGGCAGGCAGTCAAAACAGTACTGTTAAATAATTTCATAGTCAATTCCCCTTTTTTTCTTTGAATTTCTCCGGGTCCTCCCCGCCTTAGTCCCGGCGGGATGCGGATTATCCCGGAGCTAACTTGACCGTAAGGAAATTATTATCTATCGGTGAAGTTAGCGAATTTTTATTTTCCATTCTCTTGTACTGTCATTCAGAGTATATCTCACACGGTAACTTCCTTCAAGGGGTTTACCGGTTTTATCTTTTCCGTCCCAGGTTATTGAGCTGACCCCGTACATATCCTTATACGGGCTTATTGGAATAGTCCCTATCTCGAACAGCGGGGTTTTGCCATCCGCGCTGAACAAGTTAACTTTTACCGTTCCTTTCACATTAACTTTGACGGCTATCCTGGTCGTTTCCCCTTTGCTCGCCGAGAAATCAGAGGGAATAGCGACCGCCATGACTATTTCCGTACTCGGATAGATCTGTATCTCAGGAAGCTTTACCTCCCCGGCGACGTACTTTCTTTTGAAAGAAGGCGATTCTTTACAGGTGACTTTATTAAAATAACCGGTCTCCAGCTCATTCCTGCTCTTCTTTAACTGGGCCGCATAGATCTCCCTTATCTTTGGATTTAAATCCGCCAGGGAAGGCCATAAGCACCCGGCATCCGACCCGGGTTTTTTCGCGTAGCCCGGGGTTTTAGCCACCCCGTCAGAAGCTTTAAAATGTATATCGGTAAGAGAATTATTCCACATCCAGAGGTTTGTATTAATGATCTTCTTCATATCGTCTTCGCTGAAAACTACGCCGGTATGATAGGCCTCGACAAGAAAAGAACATTCTATCATTTGATAACCCGCGTTGGAGTGATGCACGGCAACCCAGGAGGCAGCATTGTCTCCTTCGGGTTTAAAATCAAAAGGAGCCAGCGGCTCCCAGAAATTCCAAAAATACCGGTCTTCACTTTTATGATATCTCATTATGGCTTTATAGTGGCTGAAGATCTTTTCTGCCCGGTCCCGGAACATCTGCTCGCCTGTAATCCTGAATAATTTCAGAAAACAAACCCCCATGCGCGCGTGTTTATTCAGGTTTTCGCTCCACTTTTTCCCGGGCAGGGCCCTAAGCTGGTTAGCGCCTTTATCAAATACAATACCGGTATTAAGATAGGAGGCGAACATCCCGTTCTCATAGTAGCCGCCTCTTTTATCCCATTTCTCGACTAAAACACTCCGGGCCAGAGCAATATACTCTTCGGCTTTTTTTCCGAGCGGAGAACTTTTCAGGGAGGGGTCTTTCATTACTATTTCGGAAAAGGCCAGCATGGCATCTATAAGATTGGCATCCCCTATTACCACGGAGCCAACCTCCGGTTCCAGGCCGAAATACGGGCCCACCCAGCCCATATATCCGTCGGGTTCTTTTTCCATTTTTGATATCAGAAAATCATAGTAGCTGCTTGCCTCTTCCAGCCAGGCTCTATCTTTATTATTAACATAGTAACCCTGGATAAAACCTTCAATTCCGTAGGCAGCGAACCAGGAAAAGGCTTCTCCGGAGGATTTATTTATATTGGGATTGGCCATCATCTTTGCGTGAAAACTCTTTGCCGTTTCGCAAAAAGCTCCTGTTGAAAAACTCAAGAAAACGGCCAGGCCGGTAATTAACACAAGGGTATTTCTTTTAAACATTGCTCCTCCTTGTACCGCTAAAATACTATTGTTCCGGGGGACAGGTAGAACGAACACAGCCAGAAATTTTTTCTATTTACTCCTGCCTGTTGATTTTGTATCCTGCACCCCGCTTAGAGGATGCTGTAGCACGGCTTCCCACGCGATTTCCTGAAGCACGCGTACAGTTTCTTTTCCCCACTCCGGCTTTTTAGCTTTGGCCAGGATTTCCGGAACCGGCAAGCCCACGGGACTGCGGCGGTAAATGACGGCATAATGGCAATACGCCACCAGTACTTTCAGCACTTCACGGGGATGTCCTATCCGGTCGGCAAATAATTCCGTTTGGGTCCTTAATCCTCCGGCTTTTCCGGTACGGATCCGCTCGCGCAGGGCAATAACCGCCTGGCCTGCCGGAACAATGAACAGAACCTGCCTGCCAAACTGTTCATTTAGTTCCGCGATATGGTTATCAATGCTTTTAAAAACAGGCGCGTGGATCTTGAGGAGCTCCGCGCCGGTCATAGCATCATAGTCAAAACTTTTTGGTACGGCCAAATTACTTATCGGTTCATACGTGTCCCGCCAAAGCCAGTCTTCCTGAACGGTGATACGGATATTGGGGTTATTCTCAAGCGCAAGAACGGCGAATAATTTTATGCCTTTATCCGGCAGGAAAATAGGTGCCAGCGTCAATACATCGGCCTGGCCCGTAAGCAATATCTTTTTTGCCTGATTGTTTTTGGCAGGCACTTCCCAGTGCTGAATGACCCGCGAACCGCCGATAGAGGACAAGCCCAGGTTTTTTTGTCCGGAAATACCCGCTGCAACGGCAATATCATCCATGATAGGAGGGATGAAAACGTGAAAACTGTGACCGGTATAGAAGATCCGCTGGCCTTGTGTGATAGGAACCTCCCCGCCTGTTTTCGTTTCGGCAATTGCATTTGTACTATAATATTGAAGCAAAATAAAGCAGAAAACAATTAACAGGCCTATTTTATTTTTCATTTTTCTTTTCCTTGACTCTTTTGGCACCGGGCTAAATATTATTTTGGTAAAGTAGTATCGGTGCGGAACGGAGACGCGGGCAGATCCGCGCTGTTGTATAAGTTCACCTCCGGATCAGCTCCCCAGCCATAATAGACCTTTTTAGGTTCTGCCACCTTCTCGCTCCAGACGGTAACGGAATCGGCCCCTTCGATTACGGCTTTTGCCCAGACAAGTTTATTATCCGCGCCGCAGACAGCAAAGCCCTTGAGCTCATCCACCGGAGTGTCTTTGTTGCCGGAAGGATACGGAGCTTTCGCGAGCTTAAGGCCGGTACCCGTATTGCTGAACTTTACGGTGATCTTATTTCCTGTTATCTTATGCGAGTCATAGAGCGGGCCGGAAAATACCAGTTCTTCTCCGTAGGCGATATGCCGCGCGGCCAGCGCAAGCCGGTAGCCGACCCCGGCCTTGGTAGGAGGATGAAGATTGTCCCCGTAGCCGATATCAACAGTCACCGCCATGCCCGTATTAGTGGCGGACTTGAGCCCCAGCAGCTGCGATTCCCGCACAAAGGACCAGCCGTCCTGCTCCTGCGGTTCGGCCTGCCGCTTGCCGTAATTCGGCAACTGCACGAAAAGGAAGGGAAAATCTCCCTGGCCCCAATGACTGCGCCAGTCTTTTATCATCAACGGGAAAAGTTTCCGGTAAAGCCCGGGTTTACCCGCGTTTGATTCACCCTGATACCAAACTACTCCCTTGATACCAAAAGGTATCAACGGGTGGATCATACCGTTGAAAAGTACCGTCGGAAAAGAGGTAGAACCGTCAGGATCGAGAGGTTCGGGCTTAGCAGGCTGTTTAGGCCGCGGAGACACCGGGGTTTTTTTCTGCTGGGCGGCCCAGCTGTCCGCAAACCATTTTTTAAGGCTTTCCTTATATTCCGTCCCGCATTCCTTCATCCATTTTTCGTGTTCAGCCCGGACAGTATCAAGATTTGCCATAACCTTGTCCAGCTCAACGAAGCCATTTTTTAATTCCGGATCGGAAGACAGCGCTTCCATACTGGTCCAGGCCTGAGCCGGGGTAGCTCCCTGATTAGAACCTATCATACCCAGCGGGAGCTTTTGTGTTTCAAGAATATTTTTTGCAAAGAAAAACCCGACCGCCGAAAAACGGGCCGCCGTTTCGGGTGTGCAAAGCTCCCATTTACCTTTGCAGTCCTCAAGCGGTTTCAGGGAAGTGGCCGTAGCTACATTAAAAAACCTGAGGGTAGGATATTTTGCCGCGGGCAGGACTGCCTTGCCGTCTATGGTCTCGCCCAAGCGTAAAGCCATATTCGATTGGCCGCCGCACACCCAAATATCTCCTATAAGAACGTCCTTGAAGGTGACTTTGCCGGAAGCTCCGGAAACAGTGACCTCAAGGGGTTTTTCCGAGGCTTTAAGGCCGTTAAGTTTTAGCGACCATTTTCCGTCAGCCCCGGCTTTGGCCTTGCCCGAGACCGTACCGGCAGTTACGGTAACCTCTTCATTTTCACCCGCTGTACCCCAAAAAGGTGCGGCCGTTCCGCACTGCAATACCATGTGATCCCCAAAAATAGCAGGAAGTTTAAGCTCCGCGGCCTGCAGCTGGAAACAGGCAAAAATAATTCCCGCCGTTCCCGCAACGGCTCTTATCAGCCCGCGTGAAAATAATAAATAAAAGTGCTGAAGGGAAAGTTCTCCGGTACGGCTCTTCATCTCATATTCTCCTAATTTTGAAATATTTTTTGACACCGCTTCTTACTTTTTCTTGTTTTTTTCCTCTTCCAGAGCTGCTTTAATTTTCTTGATGAGGGCCTCCACGCTTGCCTTTGTATCTTTTTCAAGTTTCAAGTCATATAAGAACTCAAAATTTGTATTAACCTTCTTTCTCTTCTTATAGAGTTCCGCCGTATCACCTTTTGTGAGCTCCGCGGCGGCGCACACAGCTATGACCTCATCTTTACTGATGCCCTTGTTCTTAAAAAGTTCCAGCACAGTTTCCTTGGAAATACCGGTCTGCTTGCTCACGGCTTCGGCCACTGCTTCTGAAATATCCGGGACACTGCTTGAGGCGGCAGCACTGCTCTCTCCGCCGGAAACTCTTACGCTGAGGACTCCGACTATTTTCCCGCCCTCCAGGGCATTCCCGCTGTAGTTACTTCCGCCCGGATTTATCGTAAAAGTAAAATGCCTCTTGGAAGAGGTCATAATAAAATCCCCGGCAAGAGAACCGCTTCCGGGCTTACCGCTTATAGTCCCTTTGTAAAATTGATCTTTTCCATTCCAGGGGGCTGTTATTTCACCTTCATATTCGGTATCACTCTTTGAAGAAAGCGTGCCTTTAAAAGTATACGGCGTATTACTTTTAAAGCTGGTAGTGTAAGTGCCTTCGACTGTGAGCTGGCCGGCATAAAGGCAGGAAACGAACAGGAAGGCAAGGTATAAGACCGACATTTTTTTCATATTAAACCTCTTTTTACCGGATTTACCTTTTCCTCCAATATTATATACGTATATATATGGTAAAGGGAAGCATAAATATTTTTCATAAAAAAAGGGCTCCGGACAATATTAGCCGGAGCCCTTTTGCATTTTTGTTAAACTAAACCCAGATCCGGCATTGAATCCGCGACTTTTCTGAAACCCGCGATATTAGCGCCGTTAACATAGTTACCCGGCGTGCCAAATTCTAATAATTTTATTGTATTACTACCTTTGTTTTTCTTCCTTCAATTCCACAAAAATATCCCCGCTGACCTTTGCCCTGACAAAAAAACCGTCCGACACCCGGAACCAATAATCACCTGTCCAGAAAACTGAAAGCAAGCCCGCAAGGCATATTCTCAGCCTTGCTGCTTCAATTTTTCTGCCGTTCAGCATAATTGTTTCGGTCCCTTCTTTGGCGGCAGCAATTACCATCGCATTTCCCGGATCATCGGGATTCAGGCACCAAAACTCAATGTTTTTCCCCTTTGCTTCCTTAACCGCAAATTTCATCATTCCCAGCTGGTAGATCTGCTGCCATTTACGCTCATCTATATTTATTTCTTTTTTGTTATTTTCCTTTTTGTCAAAGGTTCCTGTGACAAATATCTTATTTCCTGTTCTTACGGCTTTTACATTAATATTTTTTTTGGGATTACTGAATTTCCATTCAATAGTTTCAAAATCCATATTTAATTTTGCCTCGGTCACGGTATTTTTGCCTTTTATATCCCGGCTATCGAAGTAGTATATATTGTTTTTTTTCCGGATACTTACTATATTCTTAAACCCCTGGTCCTTTTCTTTAACATTGAAGGTGTGTTCCAGATATAAAAAAGCAAAGGAGGCTTTACTGGCATCTGCCGGCTTTTCTGCACCTGCTGTTACAGGGACTGCCCTCCTTAAGCAGAAGAACCAGGCCGTAAGCGACACAGAGAGTATCAGTGTCAGTACGGTCAATATTATGTTTATTTTTCTGGTCAAGCAATCCTCACTTTTATACCTTAACCTTTAACTGTTCTTTTTATCTTATAAATAATGGTTTTTGAAATACGTTTGATCTTTTCCGAGGTTTTCTCGCTTACGCTGTGTTTTAAAACTAAAGCAGACATCACCATCATCCATTGAAGGTAAAGAAATATTGTTATCCGTTCAAAAAGGCCCACTAAAGAATTCGTAGATTGGCCTGCAACTACAGTTACAGCCGCAAAAAAAAAGATCAGGATTATTGAAATTTTGGAATAACTTCGGAATGCTCCGTTATTAAATTCTCCAAGCTCGGAAAATAAGATGCTGATCATGGCAAAAATAGTCAGCACACCGGCAATTAAATGATGCGTAAAACCCGTCAGGCTCAAGTTTACAAAATCCGAATCCTTGGGAAACAAAATTATCAATATGCCCGCTATTCCGCCTGCAATGAGGGTCAAACCGGAGAAAGCTTTGTATTTATTGGATTCTTTCCTGCCCAACCTGAATAACCCGTACCCGAATAATGCAAGACAAAAACTACTAAATGAAAATCCTATATCCAGTAATAGTTTATTCGGCGCGCCGATCTGAACAAGCGCGCTTATTGTCTGTGAAAACGGGCTGTAATTAGGCCTTAGATAACCTCCAAGCAAGACAAAACATCCATACATTACCGGTGCAATAATCCCCGCACTTTTAAGTATTTTAATTTTTTTTTGCATCAATAATTCCTTAGCAATAGACTATAGGCAAACTAGCAAGCTACTTCATGCAATTTCCTAAGACCTTTGTTATTTTCCGGATACTTTTTGTTAAAGGTCTTAAAGTACGCGTTTCCCTCTGATTATTCTCACCAAGAGCACGATAACTGCTATCACAAGCAGAATATGGATAACTCCACCCAGGGTATAATTACTCACCATTCCCGTGCCCCACAGGATTAAAAGTACAATAATTACCGTTTCCAGCATTTTGTCCTCCTTTTCCGGTTCTCTTATGCGGTTCATCAGTAAGCACGCTAATTTGACGGCTTATTTTTACCTGATTTTTTTCACTTATTTTATATTCATTTTTCACGTCAGCCCAGAGATGCTCCACACATTTCCTTATTTCTTCGCGGAGTTTATCACAGAGAGAGATATTTTTTTTAAGTTTACCTAAAGTTTTCATCCCACATTCTTTACTTTTGTTTTTCACACTACCCCCTGTTTTTCTTACGTCAGGCCGCAATCAAAAAGTAATTTTATTTATGCCCGCCGCCAAGGTGGTTATCCTGGTTTTTCTCGAATTTATTCTCTTTTTTTCCCTCGGTTCTGTTAACTTCTATTTCTTCATGATTCTTGTCATTTTCGTATCTGCGTCCATCATCGCGTTCATTATGGGCTTTTCTCTCCCATTTTTGACTCTGCCAATAGACGGGCTGATGGCTGTCATTCTCCCACCGGTTATTATACCAGTGCCGGTAGATCCAGCGATCTCCTTCATAGATCCGGTAGACCCAGTGGCCTTCATACCAGCACCTTTCATCATAATCAGCTATTACAACAACCGACCTATGATAACCGGAAAAACACCCCTGCAAGAGCAGTAATACCGTTACTGCAGAGAACAAGAACAGAATTTTTTTCATATACTTTCTCCCGATCAATATAGTTAAACACCGCTTTGTCATCTCAAACCCTGCTTTTTAGTATCTGGCTGTTCGAATCTGAACTCACTATAGAAAAAAATACCTGGCGCCCAATGAGCCAGAAATGTACATCCCGTTTACCGGATTAAATCTGAATGTCGGCGACATCTCAAAGAATATATCAAAATTGTTATCTTTGAAAATATAGCACAGCCCTATAGTGCCTCGTACACCAAAGTCCTGATAATTTGCGGTGCCGGTATTCAATATCCCTCCAAACCCGTAATAAAGGGGTAATCTTCCTTCATTGACCTTAAATATGCTGAAATCATGCCATAAATAATCCAGTTGCATCCTGGTATAAGGCCCGAAACCTACACCCATACCGAGAGCGTTAACATCAGATAGCCACAGTTTTCCGGTTATTCCCGGATAATCTCCAAATTCAAGGCCAAGGCCAAAATTCCTGCCTCCCATCTGTTGTCCAAACACATTCATTTGAAGGCCAAGCATCAAAAATATTGCCAGCAAAAATATTTTCTTCATTTCATCCTCCTTAAAGCACTTTCGTTTCTTCTCATTATTTTATCCTTTCGTATTTCTCCGGCTCTCTTCTCTTTGCCGCAGGTCGGAAGCCCGACCTGTTACAGATCGAAGCCTATTCCCGCATTCAGGCTTACCTTTGTATACAAAACGGCGGCCTGGGTTGAAAGCGGGCCAAGCGTTACTTGATAGGTGCCGGAATATGAGGTGAACATAATATCCGCAAATATTGTATTAAGTATCCTGGCTCCGGCTCCAATACCCCAGTACATTCCTCCCGTCAGGGCCGTTTGAAAAGGTGAATTCCACTTATATTGGTCATTTCCCGTGTAAGCAACATTGTAGCCCAGGTCAACTTTTGCATAAGGAGCGATACCGGGAACATTCCCAAAAGGAAAGAGTGAAGCAGTGGCATATACGGGAAGGAAACTGAATTGCGCGCTTGTGCCCGAAATATTCCTGTTCAAATTATAAGTTGCGCCCACACCTATGCTTAACATTTCCGAAAGCGGATGCTGAAATTCCATTAAGATGGAAGAGCCAAGATCCACGCCGGCTGAAGAGGTGCCAAGATTAGTTATTGTACCGGTAGACGTTGAAGGGTAATTCTGAAAACCATTTGAATCCAACCCGTATTTTATTACGAGTCTATTTTTTAAAGCAGGCGCCGTCCGATCTTCCGCAAATATCATGCTTGAAATACCTGCCGCCAGTATTGCCGCAATCATTAAAATATTTATTCTCATAGATTCTCCTTTAAAATAAAATATCAAAGCATTAACTCTTCCTGAATATTTCTTTTCTGTCCTCCTTTATATTTTTACCCGGCTTATGATTTTTTCAGCTTCCAGCCAGTGAGTACGGTCATTGCCATTTTTCCTGCCCTGCTTTTCCCAGAATTCATATGCCTTAGCTTTGATCTTTGTTCTTAACTGCTCCTTGGATTCAAAAGAGCCCTTATTGATTTTCGCTTCAACAACATTTTTCTTTACCATACTCTTCTCCTTTAATTTAAATACGTTTTATTTATCAAATCGATCAACTCACGGTCTTTAACAGGTTTTTGAAAGAAGCCCACGGCTCCGCTTTTCAATGCCTGCTCCTTCAGACCGCCATTTTCGTCAGCCGAAATAATAATAACCGGACGTTTTGATCCGGTTTTAACAACCCGTTTTAATACTTCCCACCCGTTCAACTCCGGCATATGAAGATCCAGGACCAAACAACCTTTCTCGCTGTCCTGTATTGCGCTGAAATATTTTTCTGCAGAAAGAAAGGTACTCACTTGAAACCCGTACGCCGTTAACAATAACTTAAGAGCCCGGCATATTGATTCATCATCATCCACAATGAATACTGTTTTTTTGTTCGTCATCATTTCATTACTCTCCATGAAATAATTTTCCACAACCTTAATTGAATTATAGGCAAATGCCGCAGACCCGTCAATTGTACCTGGGTATAATACCGGTTTTTACCGCAGCGCCGCTGGTAACATCTAATCAACAATTATTGGTTCAGAGTTATACGATGAAGAAAGGCGGTTAGTTTTTGGAGGGATTAATATCTGCTTTTTTTGCCAATAGGATAAGCTCTGTCACAGTTTTAGCCTGCATCTTCCGCATGACCCTTCCGCGATGAACTTTTATTGTCTGCAGGGAAGTCCCGCGCTTTTGGGCTATCTCCTTATTCATCAGCCCCCGGGCCACGAAACGAAATACTTCCAGTTCCCGCGGAGTCAAGGTCTTTATGAGCCGGTTTATCTTTGATATTTCGGCAAGTTCCTTTATTTGAATTACATTTTTTGTAAGGGCAAACGTAATGGCATTAAGCAGTTTTTTTGCAGTAAAAGGTTTTGGAAGAAAATCAATGGCTCCTGCCTTCATAGCTTTAACGCTCATTGGGATATCCCCGTGTCCCGTGATAAAGATAATAGGGATGTCAAGTTTCCGTACGGCCATAGCATCCTGAAGGGCAAGCCCGCTCATATTCGTAAGCCGGATATCAAGGACCACGCAGGAGGGCAGTTTAAGATGTTTAAAGGCTAAAAAACTTTCAGCACTGGAAAAGATTTCAACCTTGTATCCATGCGACTTTAACAATAAAGCCACTGCCCTGCAAATAGAGGCCTCATCATCGACAACATATATTACGGGTTTATGGTTACGCATTAAGAAGTTTTGGGCTCAACAGGAATGGTAAAATAAAAAGTTGCGCCCCGGTCCGGGTTATTTTTCGCATTCAATTGCCCCCCATGCGACTCAATAATTGACCGGCTTATTGATAATCCCATGCCTAAGCCGTCTGGTTTGTTGGTGAAAAAATGAGTAAAGATCTTGGGAATATTTTGCGAAGCTATTCCGCTGCCGGAATCCTTTACCGAGACAATTATCATACCCGTCTCTTTATGTGCAGTACTGATCAAAATTTCACGCAGTTCTACATTCCTCTCCATGGCGTCGAAACTGTTGCTTATTAGATTCAAAAATACCTGTTGCAGCTGTATCCGGTCACCGCAGACAAGCGGAAGATCTTTTTCCAATTCAAGTTTTAAGATCGTTCTCCTTACGTTAGCATCAGTTGTAATAAGTACTATAGTATCGTTGATAAGATTATTGATATTGAGCGGTTTCATTTCCGGCCTGTTCTTTTTTAACAATGAGCGCATCCGATGAATAACGTCCGCTGCTCTCTGATCATCACTCACTATGTATGATAGGATCCTGCTTATTTCCGGGTCCTTGCTGCCAAGCATGCGCTTTGCAGCTTGAGCATAAGAAAGAATAGCCGTAAGAGGTTGACTGATCTCATGCGCTAAAGACGAAACAAATTCCGCAAGTTTTCCCACCCTGGTTACATGCAGGAGCTCTTCGCGTTGATCCTCTATCTCTCGTTCCTTTTCCCTCATCAATGTAACATCTGTCTGAAGCCCGACATAATGAGTAACGATACCATGTGTGCCGTGCACCGGAGCTATCCGCAGTAAAATTAAACATTTTTTTCCGTTTTTCTGAAAACTAAGCATCTCCCCATGAAATACTTTATCTTGCAGTAAATTGTTTTTTATTTCAGAAATGACGCGCTGATCGGATGCGTCCCCATAAAACGAAAAATAGTTCTTGCCGACTATCTCTGTTTTTGAATAACCGGTCATCTTCTGGAATGCTTGATTGACATAGATTACGGGAAAATCCGGCTCTTGAGCATCAATAATAAAGATACCGTCTACTGTAGCTTCCATCGCTTTAGTGCGGATGTGGATCTGTTCTTCGGCCTTTAACTGCTTGCTAACTTCGTTTTTTAATTGCCCTTTTTTATTTTTCAACTCAGCAGCTTGTTTGCGTATCTGCTCGTTTGACTTTAGCTGCTTATCCGCGCCATTTTTCAATTCACCGTTTTGTCTTTGTATATGCTCGTCTGACCTTAACTGTTTATCCACTCCATTTTTCAACTCGCCGTTTTGTTTTTGTATCCGCTCGTTTGACTTTAGCTGTTTATCTGCACCATTTTTTAATTCGCCGTTTTGCTTGTGTATCTTCTCGTCTGATTTTAGCTGTTTATCCGCACCATCTTTCAATTGTAAATTGATATTTCTTAATTGAACAGCTTGCTGCTGAATTTTTTCTCTCAAATCTTTACCGGTTTTACCAAGATCAGCAACCAACTTTTCCAGGCGAAAACTCCCGCCATTGTTACTTTTTTCCCGTTTCAACGGTTTTTTCGATCTCTTTTGTTTAATATTCTTTTTCCTTTGTATTTTCATTTATTTCCAAAACCTTCTCTTTAATTATAAGATGGAAACTACTTTTTTGCCACTAATTATTTGAATTAGCCATTAATTAACATTCCAATTATTAATTATTGTATCAACTGATTTACATTATTTCAAATTAAAAACAACAGGAAAATTGCTAAAAGCAGAAATAATTAGGCAAGCTAAAAATTACCGGCAGAGTAAATATCAGGAAGAAAATTACGTTTTACTATAATTCAAGCCAGGTCGTTTAATAATAAATTCAAGCTCGCTTATTACATTTTGAGTCACAACACTTATTCTTAATACGGTCTTAATAGAATGAAGTAAATCACATACACCCAGCTAAGCAACCCATGGATTGCCATCCATAAAAGGGAATGAAGATGAGTGTAAGAAATTATCATAGCCATTGCCGTCCCAAAACCTATTCCGAATGTTATCCCATGTTTTTCCATAAGATCTCCTCTGTTCTTGCGGACAAAATAAAGTTAATTAAGCAGCCATGTATTTATATGTTTAAAATAGTTTGCTCACTTCTCTCAAGCAGGAGCAAACGCCGGATTGGATGAATACCGCATATTCTTTTGCAAGCTATTTAGAGTTTTTTTGCGGAAGAATAATTTCAACCAAATGAAGCTTATTATTTGCTGCATAACATTTTATATCCACATTCAGGCTGCTGTTGTGATCTTTCAAATATTGCGCTATCTTCTCATTGCTTTCCGGATCAAACTCACGTATCTCAGATGCAAAATAAAAAGCATAACCGAGAGTACAATTTAAGGCCTGAGTTTTAGAGTATGACTTGGAGAATTCATTTATATCGTTCCTGTGCTGGGCGGCGCAGGCATTATCAATAATAAGGCCATACAACCTTAATTCTTTTACCCCGGCCGGTGTATCTTCTTTTAGTATTGCAGCGCAACCTGTAATAACAAGCGCGGAAAATAATACCAGCATTAGATACTGCATCATTTTTTTCATTTTATACCTCCAATTGATATGATTTGGAATCCGTTATTTAAAAACCAGTTCAATCTTTTATAATTCTATGCTTTTTACAGGAAGCCGTCAATTGAACCCGGGTATAATAAGCATTTAACTGACGGTATTTATAAAACTTTCTTTGTAATATTATTGAGCCGGACCTGCAACTACAAGGAGGGAGGCTAAGGTAGGTTATTTATAAAATGAAGTTTCGCGCGTTTTAAGCGGAGCAGAGGCCAGCGGGACATAAAGCCGCCGGCAATATTTTATATTGTATGGCTTTTTCCGGGGCAGGTTGCCGGCCTGTTCATACTACCTGTTTTGGCACCGGTGTTCCATATTATCCCCTATCCCGTCACCGTCAGTATCCGCCCATTCCCCGGGATCAAGGGGGAAGGCGTCTTTACTGTCTTCTATACCGTCGTTATCGTTATCTTTGTCCAGGTCATTAGGTATGCCGTCTTTATCAATATCAGGAGCGCCGTCATTTGTGATAAGGAGAGCCATATCTATGAGAAAATCAGGAACGGTGTAGGTCTGCTTTCCCTGCTCCGCCTCAAACCTGCCCAGTACAGCCGCGTTTTCCGGGTTATACCAGTAACCCTTGGCTTTGACCGGCACCTCCAGGGTAATTTTCAGGCCTTTAAGCAGTTCGGCGTGTGTCTTAAAGTGATTCAAATACACGGCTGCTTTTTTTCCGGAAGCCAGGCCGTACGCGCGCGCGGAAGCAGGGTCAGAAACTTCCACATTTTTCATTTTTATATCTTTGTCAAGCATGCCCGCAAAATCCTGCAGGGCATGAACATACTGCCGCTCTTTCGGGCCCAGCCACATATTCATATAATGCGCGTCTTTGGCGCCGTTCGTGACCCAGAAGATCACAGACATTTCATTAAAAAGAAAACTCCAGTTTCTTATTCTCATGCGCAAAGCAGAACCCGGGTCCCAAACTCCGCCGAATCCCGCGGGCCTCGGTTTTGACAGGTCCAGGATATTGCCGTGTTCACCCAGCATCACCGCTTTGCCAAACCTCTTATACCTGGTTTCCGCGACTATTTTATCCATTTCCAGCTCGCTTATCGTCGAATCCACATACCAGTGATGGGCGTTATAATCAATGCTGTCAAGCTCGGGCCGGGGCCAGCAGGTGGTGATTGGATGCTTGTACGGACAAAGGGGGCGCAAATAATCGGACATTTCTTTATACCAGCCGGCATCGGCGGTTTGTTCGTTCAGATACTGCCAGATATCGACATAAGCACCCCAGCGGTCAACACTGTATTTGATAAAATGTTTTAGCAGAGCCATGGCTTCTTTAAAATCAGGCGTATCATTAAATACCTTCTGATAGCCGAAGAACCCGTAATTAATATGGAACCCGTACCCGCGCACAAAACCCAGCAGTTCATCGGTCATCACGCTTTCCCTGATATAGTAATGTTCCAAACTGCTGTACTGGTCAAAGGAGCAATTGCTCTGGGAAAAGCGGAAGACGTTAAACCCGGCACGGCTGTAATTACGGAAATATACCTCCGCGTCCACCGGACAGTTCGTACCGCGTTTGAACAGCGGGCCTTCAGGTAAGGAAATCGTGGAATTTTTCCGGAACGGGCCTTCCAGGTGCCAGCCGGCCAGCACGCCGCCTGCCTCAGGTTTATTGCCCACGCAGTCTTGAATACCTATCGGAAAAAACGGGCTGCCGTCATCCAGCACCCAGCGAAAAGGATTTGCCGGATTGATGCGCATGAACCCCTTTAAAGGGGTTTTCCCTTTCACGCAGGTAAAACTGCCGCGGCCTTCCGCCCACCCGCCGTTCTTATCTGCAAACAGATAAGAATACTCCCATTTACCTTCCTCGGCAGGAGCAAAACGCGCTTTCCAGTAGTTTTGGCCGTTAAAAGGATATTCTTTTTCATCTGCTAATTTATCCAGGACTTCGGCCTTATCCGACGGACCGTAATAAAATCCTCCGACCTTTACCTGCCGGCCCGAAGGAGAAAAGAGCGTGACCGCGATTCCGGTATCAAAGAAAGGATCGGTATATTTGACATCCTGCCGGAAGGTAAGCTCGAAGATTTCATAGTAAGGCACTGTTTGGGTATTTTGTACATGCGTTACTTTCAGGGTCCTATTTTTCTCTTCCCTGTTGGTCACGGTCAGGGCGGTCTGCTCAATATTGACCTTTTCTAATTCTATGCGGTCAATGTATACCGGAGTTTTGGCGGACAGTATTTCCAGCCTGTATTTTCTATTTTCAGGCAGGCTTATCGAAAATGTTTTGCAGCGCGCTATTTTTTTTATTCCGTCCTGCCATAATTTTTTTTCAATGCCGTTGAAGGTCAAACTGAAAGAATCATTCGCATAGACATCAGTCCGGGAAAACACCGTGACGTTATAGAAACCTTTTTCAAGAACAGGTTCCAGCAGGGCTTTATTGTTTTCGCCGGGAAAAAACAGGGCCTTACCGCCCGAAGCGCCGGCCAGTTCCTCTACTTTTGCCTGCTCCTTTAATTCAAAATTCTCGCCTTCCAGGGTCAGCAGGCCGGACCTGACGTTAAAACTTTCAATATTAACCGACAGTAAAGGCGCCTCTTCACCATAGATAAAGCCCTCTCCCTGCAGCAGCAGACAAAAAATAAAAAGAATACCGGCTTTTCTCATTCTGCAGTCCCCTTATAAAGACGCTGGATCCCTGCATTCTCAGGGATGACGAGTTATCTGTTTTTTAGCCTATTTTCCGAGTATCTTTCTCAGATAATCATGGGCATTAATAAGTTTTTCTTTTGTTTCCAGCGGGTTAAAATCCTCTACCGAAAGCCACTTATTATACTTGACTGCTTTAAGATCCGCCATTAACTGTTCAAGATTCGCGAAACCCGCGTTGACCGGCGCAAAAGTCGGTTCCCAGACCGCCGAACCGTTAAAATTGACTTTTTTCAAGAGCCAGTTCGCATTTTTGATGTGCACGTGCGCGAGGTAAGGCCCGAGAATCTCGAGGCCCATCTTGTAGTTCTCGTAGCCCTCATAGACCATATTGCCGGCATCATGGATGACCCCTATGTATTTGGGATCAAAATTGGAAACTATCCTGTAAGCCGCAGAGGCCGAACAGGCGATATTGCCCATATGGATCTCGATTATACCTTTGGCTTTGTATTTTTTGCAGAGTTTTTCTATTTTAGCCAGGTTCTTAATGGTTTTATCGTAGCAGGCCTGATAGGTAAGTTTCCGGTCATAGCCCGCAACTCCGGCCCGGAAAGAGTTACAGCCGAAAGTATGGATATTCTGACAGACAATTTCGGCGTCCGCAATATCGTCAACTTTCAGATAGGTCGCAAGGTTGCATACTTTTATCCCGTAACTGTCGCAGACCTTGCGGATATTCTTTGCCTTGGCCTTCATGTTCTTTATACCCAGGTCAATTTTGTTGTTGCCCCAGAAAAAAGGCGGTTTCTGCCTCATTTCATCGGTCAGATCATAGACCCGGAGTTCGATACCTTCATAGCCGGTCTTTTTTAGAAAAGCACAGGCCTCCTCTATTGTGAACTCCGGCATGGTTACGGTGAAAACTGATAGTTTCATAGACACCCTCCCCTGTTAAGATATAAGTACAAAGTACAAATGACGAAGTACGATATAATGCAGGCGAAAAACCGCCTTCGCCTCATTCAATGTTAAATTTCAATTTTAGCGGGAACCTTTTCCCCGCTTTCCTTATATCGTCATTTGTAATTTGCTTTTTCTTTATTTTGCTACGCTCTTATCGTACTCTTCAAGCTCGCGGGCGTGCTTTTCCCACTCAGCCCGGAGTTCATCAATTCTTTCCTTAAGTTTTTTGTGTTCTTTTATCTTATTTACCGAATCTTTGTTTTTATAAGTTTCAGGGTCCGCAAGCATTTTATTCATCCGCTCATACCCGGCCTCGGCCTCATTCATTTCTTTTTCGGTTTTCACCAGGCGCCCGGCTATTTTTTCGCGCTTATATTTATCGTGCTTGACCTTCTTTTTTTCCGGAATGGGAGCCTGTCCGGGATTTATTCCCGCGGGTTTCACGGTTGTTTTAATTTTCCCATTCTTCAGGTCCTCTGCTTCCTCCGCTTCCTTTGCCATAAGTTTTTTCTTATAAATATAGTAATCAAAATCCCCCGGGTAAGCGGTCAGTTTACCGTTATCCACTTCAACTATCTTATTGGCGATGCTCTTGATGAAATGCACGTCATGGCTGATAAAGCATATGGACCCGGTGTAATCCTGCAATGCCTTTATTAAAATATCCCGGGAAGGAATATCCAGATGGTTGGTCGGTTCATCCATAAGAATAAAATTCGGCGGATTAGAAAGGACTTTTACAAGTACCAGGCGGCTTTTCTCACCCCCGCTCAGCACTTTGACCTGTTTGAAAACATCATCCCCTTTAAACATGAAGATACCGAGCATCTTTCTTATCTCAAGTTCACTTTTCATCCGGCAGACCGAATCCACCTCCTGCAAACAGGTGTTCTCCGCCTTTAGTACATCCAGGCGGTACTGGGGATAGTACTGCGGAAGGACATTAAAACCTTCTTTTCTGGTCCCCTTTTCAAAAGGCAGAATACCCGCGAGTATCTTAAGCAGGGTTGACTTACCCGCGCCGTTGATACCGACAAGCGCCACCTTGTCACCGCGGTCAACCTTAAAATCCACACCCTGGTAAACTTTGTTCTCCCCGTAGCTCTTATGGATATCCATTAAACTTATGACTTCTTTTCCGCTCTGTTCCGGCTGGGGAAAGGAAAAGTGCAGGGTCTTTTTTTCTTTCTCGACAACTATCTCTTCCATCTTTTCTATGTATTTCATCTTGCTTCTTGCCGAGGCCGCTTTGCTCGCTTTGGATTTAAAGCGGTTAATAAAATCCTGCAGTTGTTCCTTCTCCTTATCCTGGCGTTTCTTGGCATCAAGGAGCTGGGCCCGGCGGAGTTCTTTCTGATCGAGCATAAATTGATAGTTACCCTTATAGACCACCAGCTTGCTGTTCTCAATGCATACCAGCCGGGTGGCGGCATGGTCAATGAAGTCGCGGTCATGGGAGGTAAATAGAAGTATACCTTCATAGGCGGTAATATATTCCTGAAGCCAGAGCAGGGAATGCAGGTCCAGATGGTTCGTGGGTTCGTCCAGAAGCAGTATATCCGGCGGGTTTACCAGAAGTTTGGCCATGGCTATACGCATGAGCCAGCCGCCGGAAAATTCTTCCGTCTTCCGGCTGTAATCCTTCGGTAAAAATCCCAGCCCCGCCAGAATTCTTTTTGCCCGGTATTCCAGGGAAACCTTTTCGTCTTTTTCCACCTTTTCGTGCAGGCGGGAGTACTCGGCGAACAACTCCTCGGAATGTTCTCCTTCCGCCATGCGGTGCTCTATAGCGGAGAGCTCTTTTTTCAGAAGTTTTATATCCTTGCTGTCGCTCATTACTTCGTCAATAACGGTCTTACCCCGTATGGAATCTATCTCCTGGGGCAGGAATTTTATCCTGGCCTTGCCGTCGACAACAATATCCCCGGAATCCTGGTGTTCCTCGCCCGTAATTATCCGAAAGATCGTGGTCTTGCCGGACCCGTTCGGGCCTATAAGCGCGACCCGGTCCCCGGGATTAAAGAAAACCGAGGCACCTTCAAGGAGCACCTGTTCTCCAAAATGCTTTGTGATGTTGCTTAACTGTAACATTAAATTCCTTTTTCAATTTTTTGATCTAAGGTCAAAAAGAATAATGTAATATTATATCAAATATAGCGGTAAAAATGCGGTTTTTAACAAGCGTCTTTTAAATTAGGGACAGCGACCAATTAATTAATTGGTCGCTGTCCCTAATTTAAGATATTTTCATAATGATCTGAACAAAGATATTTTTTGATTTTTTCGGAACGGTAAACGCAAGCCGGCTCAAGGCCCCGGGCTTGGCATTCGCTTTACATTCTCTCTCGAGTTTTTTTACAGAGAAAACCGCGCCTTTGGGTTCTGCTATTGTTATTTCCAGGGTGCTTTTCTTTCCCCTGATCAAGGCCGTATTACCTTTGCATTTAACAGGGAACCAGGAAAGGAAGGCCTCTTCCACCGCAAGTTCATTTTTAAAAAGGAAGTTATCCTCTAATACCGCCGTGTTTTCTTTTGCTTTTAGTAATAAGTTTCTCCTGATGCTTTTTATCCCGGGGGCGCCGTAGGCCTTTGCGAACTCTATTTCGACCCGCTTCCGGCCCGGGTCATAGGCAGTGACCTTTCCTGCAAACTCTTTACCGTGCTTCTGGAGTTCTTTTCCGGCTACCGGAACATTATGGCCGTAGGAGCTGCAGAAAACATTTTCGTACCGCTTCTTTGCCGTAAAATAATCCCTGGAATAAAGGCCCGTACCGGGATCGCAGATCAAATTTTCACCGTTCACGTGCAGGATAAAACTCCCGACATCGTTATGGTTATGGTTCTCTTCGTTATGCCCGGCTTTTGCAATGAGAACCAGGTCCTTTTTTGAAGCGGTCTTTGCGGTAAGTTTTACGACCTGAGTTGACTTTAAGTAACTGTCCGTATTGACCTTGGAAAAAGGCAGGAGCTTTGTTTTTTTATCTTTTTGCCAGAAAAGATTGCGTATTTCCAGATATAAAAATTGAAGGAACCTGGGCGGATTGAGCAGTTCCAGCAGTTCCGGTAAATTTGTACGCCCGGAGAGTTTTATTATCATTCCGGGTGTAAAGTAAACTTTTTCTTCACAATCGGCAAAATTGGCAAAGACCCCTTTTGCGAGAGCCAGTTTAAGCGGGTACTGTGCTATTTTTTTCAGCCCCGGCGCGGCAAGCAGATCCGGCCTGCCTTTTGTCTTATGCCGCAGCAATTCGGAGAACAGCACATAGTTATTTAAACCGTAGATCCAGTAACTCACACCCTCTGTAGAGCCGCCGTCAGCTTCAAAAGCCGTATTAACATACGCCTCAAGCCCCTGTAAAACAAGTTTAAGCGCTTTTTTGAGCCTTTTCTTATCGGTCTCAAGATGAAGAAAGGCGGCTCCCACACAGCTGTTACAAACCCCGTTCCAGTTATTAGAACATTTATGCCAGAACATTTCCCGGTGGTATTTCAGGTAGGGGGCAAAGATCCTCTTTTCTACCTCGCTTTTTACCCTTTCAGTTATTTCGGCAGGGATAATATCTGCAAGCAGCCCCACCGCCTCTGCAAGCTCCAAGCCCGTATCAGCCGAGAACAGATCTATTTTTCCCGAATGACGTTCATGCGCCGGCAGGACCCAGGTGCTTTCCTCGCAGATATTAATGATGTGATCACAAGCCAAATCCAGGAATTTTTGCTCTTTTGTCAAATAAGCCGCAACAACCGCAAGGGCAAAGCGTTTCCTTTTAAGGAAGTAGGGTGCTTCGCAGCCCTGCCGGCCTCCAAACCTTTTATACTCGCGGTAGAGAGTATAGGTCACTAACGGGATCCCTTTTGGCTCCTTGAATTCTTTCCTCGCCAAAGCGACCATTTCTTTTGCAGTCCGGGAGGCCTTAAGCTCTTTAAAGGATTTTTTTACACCGAGCGCTTTAAGAAACTCTTTTGACATGTGTTTTCTCCGGTAAAAAAGACGACGGTTCAAAAAGGCACTGGATCAATAAGACGCTGCATTACAAAAGACACTGGATTATAAAAGACACTAGATCCTCGATAGTAACATTCGAGGATGATAAAAATATATTAAAATAGATTATCGTATATTTTTATCACTTTACTATTTTGTCGTGACGGTAGTCATACCAGACATTTTCAAACCAGTAGTCCGTTGACGGCAGCGGCCTTACTTTGCGGAAGCTGCTTATTATTTTCCCCTTTCCGTTAACACAGGTCTCCAGCACCCGGTCGGCAAGTTCCCCTGAATATCTCTTATAGCGCCAGGCGCTGCCGAGTTTTTTAAGGGGCACTATACCGGTCTTATCCATGATCAGGTAGGAGCCCCGGCTCTTCCCGCCTTTTTGAATGTAGGCCTTAATGGCATCCAGATAGGCAAGCTGGGTCAGGGAGAGTTCCACGGTCTTGATAAAATAGAGCAGCAGGTTCTTATCCTTTATTTTAAGCCCGGCTAATTCGAGGTGGCTCTGCTTTGCTTCTTCAAGTGCTTTAACGGAGGCGGAGGCGGATCTTATATGCGCGCCGTATTTTGACATTCTTTCCTGCAGGTCTTTCCTGAACTTAAAGAGCACTTCTTTCTCTGCACCCTTCTTGGCATCCAGCATTCTTTTTATATTTACCAGCGCCGCCTTGAACTGTTTGGCTGAATTTTTTCCCGCTTTGCCTTTGACGGATTTGCTGTATCTTTTCGCGATATACAAAGCACTCCGGTAACCGGCCACCTGCCCGGAATTCAGCGCCGAGCCCCCGGGCCTGTAAACACCGTGGCTGCCGTTCACCTCGCCTATCGGGAAAAGATGTTTAATATTGGATTCCCACCAGTGATTGCCGGAAAGACCGCCGTTATTATGCTGGGCACAGACCGCTATCTCCAGCGGCTCGCGCGTGAGGTCAATACCGTTATTCCTGTAAAGATCTATCGCAGCCGGGTTCATTTTCTTCAGGCGGTCTATGGGGAGTTTAAGCAAAGCGTTGGATTTCTTAAGATATTCAAACGCCTCTTTTGAAAGATCTTTAAAGTCAAATTTTTTAAGCCCGCCCGCGGGTTCCGGGTTGTTCAGGAAATCCATAAAAACGCGCCTGCCTTTTATATTTGTTTCCTGGTAGACCAGGATATCTATTAGGGACGAGCCCAGGTCTTCAATTTTCCTCGGGTCAAAGGGCCACTGGTAACCTTTCAAAAATATTGCCGAGGCCAGCCTGCCCATAGACGGAAAATATTCATTTAAAAAGTCCTTTTCGTCCCCGCCGTTCTTGTCCGTGGAGAAATAACGGGGAATAACCTGCTGGTAAGTCCCGGACAGGTTCCATCTGAACTTGATAGAAGCCAGCCCGTACTGGGATTCCGTAAGATTCTTGGCTCTGGCTCCGGCCGCGAGCGCCACGCCTATACTGCCGACCTGGCTGGGCGGGTAGACCGAATCCTGGTATATGCCCGCGGGGCCGCCCGTGGCAAAAATTATATTCTCACAATTGAACAGGGTCAGGCCGAAAACGGAATTTTTGAACTTTGCCTTATTAATGGCCAGAAGGCCGGTCACTCTTTTGTCTTTGCCTGCCTGTGCCGTAAGCAGTTTGATCACCTCGTGTTTATCAAATATTTTTATCTTGCAGGCGCGTATTTTTTTCATAAGGCAGTGGAACATTTCCTGCGAGGTCAAGGGCCCGGCCGAGGTGGCGCGGCATTTCAGGTCATGGTCTGTTTTATAACCGATATACTCGCCGTACTCGTTGTAAGGAAATTTAACCCCCAGTTCGGTAAGATGATAGAATTCTTTAAGCGACAGCATGGCTTCGACCAGGGCAATATCCCCGTCCATGGCCCCGCCGCCAAACAGGTCCCTGGCCATTTCATAGGGCGAGTCCTGCAATTTTGAAGTGGCAAGCTTGTAAAAAGTCTGTTTATCCGAGCCGGTGTTCGCGGAGGTGCCCCCGCCGAGCAGGTCCGTAAGGACCGCGATATTTTTCTGTCCGTTCTCAAATAAATGAAGCGCGGCATTCAACCCTGCCGCCCCGCTGCCTACAATTACCGTATTAAAACTCTTAATATCATATTTCATCTTACAGCCTCCTTAAATGGAATCCGCCATCGACATTAAAGACCTGCCCGGTGGAATAAGGCACATAACCTTCCGCAATACCGGCAACCGTTTTTGCGATATCTGCGGGAAGTCCCCATCTTTTAAAAGGAAGTATTCCTTCACCGATCAGCTTGTCATATTTTTCCTTTACACCCGCGGTCATGTCTGTGGCAATGATCCCCGGCCGTATCTCAAAAACGGGGATATTGAACTCGGAAAGCCTGTCCGCGTAAAGCTTAGTCATCATGCTCACCCCGGCCTTGGAAACACAGTATTCGCCGCGCCCCGTAGAGGAGGTATAGGCCGACATGGAGGACATATTTACGATAACGGGATTATAATCCTGCGAGGCCTTTTTCAGCTCGATCATCCATTTGGCTATGAGCTGGGTAAGGAAATACGGCCCCTTCAAATTAACCGCCATTAAGAGGTCAAAACTTTCTTCGCTTGCCTCCAGGATATCCGCCCTCACCTTCGGGGCAATCCCGGCATTATTTACCAGGACATCAAGCCCGGGCAGGTCCGCCCTGAGTTTTTGTACGGTATTCTTCCTTTCCTCCGCCTTTGAGATATCTATTTTATAGGTCAGGCATTTCACGCCGAGTTTTTCTATCTCGGCCTTCGCGCTGGAAGCATCTATCAGATCCAATATCACGATGTCATAATTATGGCGCGCCAGTTCCTGCGCTATCCCGAATCCGATCCCCCTGCTTCCTCCGGTTATTAAGGCCGTTTTTTTCATCTGTTTTCTCCTCTGGAAAATAGCTGCTAGGTTCTAGGTACCAGGTGCTAGGGTAGGATAAAAAGATATTTCTTTTCCCAGTACCTAGAACCCAAAACCCAGGACCTGTTAACTATTATTCTTAATTATTTCATCCGCTGCGTCAATTCCTTCCCTGACCGCCTGGACCACGGTTTTTCCGCCGTTGATAATATCTCCCCCGGCGTAGACCCTTTCTTTAGCGGTAAGAAAACTCCCTTTTCCTGTAATTATGCTATTCCCTTTAAGGGCGAGACCCGAAAGGCCCTCCACAAGTTCTCCGGAGATCTTCTGCCCCAGCGCCTCTACGCACAGGGTTACAGGGAAAACATATTCTGAGCCGGGAATAACTACCGGTTTTCTTCTGCCGGAAGCGTCGGCATCCTGCAGTTCGGTCCTTGCGAGTTTGACGCCCGCAAGGGCCCCGTTTTCATCTTTAATATAACTTAAAGGCTGCTGCAAGAACTGGAAGTTGATACCGCTCTCCAGGGCGTGCTGCACCTCGCCTTCCCAGGCCGGCAGTTCCCGGTAGGACCTTCTATACAGTACATAGACGTCTTTTACTCCGAGTTCCTTTAAAGCCAGCGCCGCGTCCATGGCGGAATTTCCGCCTCCGATAACCACGGCCTTTGCCGGGAACTGTGCCGTGGAGCTTCTTGCCTGTCTTAAAAAATCCAGCGCCGAGAAAACACCCGCCGGTTTTTCTCCTTCTTCAAAATTGGTATCCTCAGGAAGCCCCGCCGCAACAAAGACGCTGCAGTAGCCCTGCCTTAAAATATCATCGACCGTGAAATTTTTATCTATCTTTTGGCCGTATTTAATATTGAACAGGCCCGTCTCTTCCAGCTTGAAAGAGGCCGTTTCGTTCTCCAGGATATTTTCGGGCAGCCTTTTCAAAGGGATCACCGAAGAAGCGGTCCCTCCCGGCTTGTGTCCCGCTTCATAGACCGTGACGCTAAACCCGGCCCGGATAAGACGCACGGTGCAGGCAATGCCCGCGGGGCCAAAACCCACCACGGCAGCTTTTTTTCCCTTCGGAGCCCCGGCTTTGACCCTGGTCAACCCTTTCTTTCTCGCTTCAACAGCCAGATATTTTTGAATTTCCCCTATGGGTATCTCTTTCTTTTCAAGTATCCTCGCGCTGCAGTCCTTCTCGCATAGAACTTCTTTAGGGCAGGCATACGCGCAAGTTTCCGGGAGGATATTTTTTTCGGTCATTATTTTGTAGCCCTTTTCTATATCCCCCGCCGAAAAAGCGGAGATGAAGCCGGGAATGTCCATATTAGCCGGGCAATTTCCCGCGCAGGGTGCTTCACTGCAGGAACGGCAGTTATCAGCAAAGTTCTTAATAAAGTCCCGGTCTTTGAGCCGCCCCTGATAATACAGGCTGCCATAGACCCCGTTATCATGGATAACGCAGCCGGAAACCCCGCCGTCACGCATCATCTGGGTGCAGGAAGAACAGGTAATGCAGGTTTTCTTTGACTTGAGCTCCCCGTAAGCCAGAATTTCATTGGCATAACCGGGATGGGCAAGCGCCAGCCGGCCAAAGCCGATAATAGAAGAGGAACCCTCTTTGAGCATGGCCGCGCCGGAGTTGACCGCGAACTCCCTCAGCCAGGTAGTACCGGTAGAGATCATATGGATCCCCGGATTTTTTTTGGCTACCTCTGCCGTTAATTGCAGGTTCTTTGAAATAAAGGAAAGCGGGTGTTCTTCCGGAAGGCGCATGCCGGATACGGGAAAATCATAAGGCCTTTCCACGTAAGGATTATAATAAGGATTGGCAACACAAATATTAAGGAGTTTTACGCCGTTCTTTCCGAGTGTATCTATGAGTTTCAAAGGTTCTTCAAGGTCGGGGGTCATACTTTTGTCCGCAGCCATCCCGAAGCCGTAAGGATACGGGGTAAAGTCGCAGATATTCAGCCTGCTGGTAATGAACATGTCGGGTATTTTTTTCCTTATCTTCGCCATTATCTCCAGAAGGAACCTGACCCTGTTGGTATATTCCCCGCCGTATTTGCTGTCCTTCCGGGTATGCGAGCCCAAAAGCTCGTAGATCAAATAACCATGACAGGCTTTAATATCAACCGCGTCGTAACCGCAGGCCCTGGCCATCTCAGCTGCCGCCACATATTTTTCCTGCAAGGCCTCAAGTTCCTTATCGGTAATAAGGGGATAATCCGCGGGCAGTTTGGAGGCCCGGTCAAGAAATTCCGAATGCTGGGCGATCACGGGTTTCGGCGGGCCAAAAGGCTTGCTGTATCTGCCGGAATGCGTAAGCTGTAAGACCAGAAACGGGTTTTGTTTTTTTCCCTGCTGATCCACCGCTGCTTCACGGATGGTTTCCGCCAGTTCTTTAAATTTAGGCAGGGAGTTTTCATTAATGTAAAGCTGCCTCGGGTTCGCTTTGCCTTCCGGCACGACCGCAGTCGCTTCCAGCCAGATAAGCCCGGACCCGCCGGCCGCGAATCTTTTATATTTTCTCAAGGTCAAGGGCCCCGGCGCGCCGTTCTCCTCACCGTCACAACCCTCCATAGGATGTATACAGATCCGGTTCGGGATGGAATATTTCCCGATCTTCAATTCTTTGCGGTAAAGATCCGCGTCGGCCTTCTCGGCCAGGGGCAGCTGCAATTTTAATCTTTCAAGCTCCGCTTTCAGGTCTTGCATATTTTTATAAGTAAAACTGTTTTTATTCTCCGCCATTATTCCTCCTATTAACCTGTTTCCTTTCATAAATCGAGAATATATAGGTGCTAGGTACTAGGGGTTAGGGGCTGGGCAAAACTTTTTCATTTTTTCCCGGAACCCGGGACCTATTTTTTCACTTCTTTCCCAGTACCCAGGACCTAAAACCCAGGACCTTTTTTTTATTTCTTATATCTTTCTTTTTTTATATGCAGGATCACCAGTTCGGTATCCTCGACAGCTTCATAAGTGTGTTTTAGGAGCGCATCAAACTGAATTGACTCATTCTCATGCAGCTCATAGGTCTCACTGGGCAGGTAGAAAATGACTTTACCTTTAAGGACCCAGCAGATCTCGTAGTCATCTTTATGCATTTTCGGCCGGGACACCTTGCTCCCTGCTTTTGCCGAACCCAAAAGCAGCCTGGCGTTATCATACCGGAGTTCCCTGAAGTTAAACCCGTCGGAGTTATGCTCCGTGGAATTTTTCTTTTTTGCCGTAACATACTCCGCAAGCGCAATAAGATCGGAAGCATTTATTGAAAGCGCGTGGCTTATCCGGTAGATGGTTTTCAGATCAGCGGCAGTCTGGTTTCTTTCAAGCTTGGAAATTACCGCAGGCGAGATCCCTGATTTTCTGGAAAGGTCTCCGATGTTCAGGCCTTCTTTCTTTCTTAATTCACGGAGGATAGAAAAATCATACATTTCCCGCACAACCATCATTGCCTCGCTTTCCTACACGATATATTTTCTTTTGTTTTATATCTAGTAAGAATATACGATATTTCTTGCGCATTGTCAACAGGCGATAATTACCAAAGGCGCCTGGCACCTTTACACACTTATTTTTTTATAATTTTATAGGCCTGACGTTCTTTATTTAAAATAAGATCATTTAATGCTTATTGACATTTCAGCCAAGGGAGAAAATCTCTAAGCAGTGGTAAAATTAACACAGTTTTCGTGGTTTATTAATTATAGGTTGAGTTTTTCTGGATTTGAATTCTGTTTTTAATTTCGTTACTAATTCGGAGAGATTTTTCTTGGGCGTTTCTTTTGTTAAAATCATTAAGTTTTCAGCCCTCCCGCATAGTTTTCTTTATCAATCATACTATTAAAAGGGATGTTTTCAAGGTTTTTTTATTTATGTATATATTCATATTATCCGATTCTTGACAAACTGACATCTTTTTAGTATAATACGTTTATAAACAATCAACCAACTCTATATTATACGGGAGATCCGATTGATGTAGAGTCTCCGGAGCCGCAAGGCTCCGGTTTTGTTTTTTGGGTCCATTTGTACTGAAAGGCAATCGTTGCAGTAATATTCTTAAACCTTCCCTGGCAATGCGACCTTAGATTATATGAATTTCTCGTATTATTATCAAAATACACATTCATTACTTTTTTCCCTTCTCTTATTACTATGTCAACAGCCGGGATATAATCAGAATCTCCGGAAACCAGATATGCTATGTCAAATTGGGCTCTATGGCACAAATCCACCATATTTGTTGCAAGAAACACGTCGGCAAGTTTTTCTGTAGGAGGATTGGTCTTTGAATTGTAATAACCCTTTAGAAACCTGAGATTTTTAAGTCTTTTTATATCGGCAAAGTATTCTTGCTGTTTATTGTAATTTTCTTTGCCTCTGTTCTGAAGGAAATTTGCATCAGCATAATATATTCCCATCAATAACCTATCTTTAATTATATGTTTACAAAATCCTCCGAGTTCTAAACGATCTATTCCGTAACAAGCTTTCAAACCATTATAAAGATTATTACCATCAATAAAAACAATAGCTCTTTCCTTGAACATTTATAACACCCCTTGAATGAAGTAGGGTATTATAGCAGGAAGAGGATAGAGAAGACAAGGAAAGATATCTAACGCAAAATAATATCAGTTATTATATTTACCTAATATTTGACTTTCAAGGAGGGGATATTTTTCCGTTCAGATCCCACAGGTCTTCCCAGGTCTGGCCTTCTTTCCAGAGAAAGACCTGGCCTTTCACCAGGCGGCAATTCTTATCAAGTTTGGAGAGTTCCTTCATTTCCTCTTTGGTAAGAGCTCCGGAAAGCACGGCTTTCAGATTGCTCATGTATTTTTCACGGTTCACCGAAAAGGGTATTACGACCCCGCCCCGCTGGACGCCCCATTTTATGCAGACCACCGCGGGATGAACTTTGAGCCTTCCGGCAATTTTGACAATGACCGGATCTTCGATATCAACGGTGTCCTCCGGGGTCCTATCACGTTCGGGCCGTTTAGGCGAGCCGATCGGGCTATAGCCGATAGGCACAATTCCCTGCTCCACGGTAAAATTAAAAAGTTCCTCCTGCTGAAAATGAGGATGTAATTCCATTTCAGCACACGCAGGTTTTATTCTCGAATCCCGGAGCAGGAGCTTTAATTTCGGGACAGTCATATTGGAGGTGCCTATATTTCTTACCAGTCCCAGGTCCACAAGTTTTTCCAGCTGCCGCCAGGTCCGCATGTAGTTCTCATGAATATACGGTTTTGCCCGGGGGTCGCGGGACGACACGCTCACCCCTTTCGCGTGAGAATTGGGGAACGGCCAGTGTATCAGGTAAAGGTCAAGATGCTCAAGCTGCAGGTCCCGCAGGGAGCTTTTACACGCGGGGAGCACATCTTTTTCCGCATGCTTGTCATTCCACAGTTTTGAAGTTATCCAGAGCTCGCTCCGTTTAACACCATTTTTTACGGCTTCCTTTAAGACCGGCCCTATTAAGTGTTCGTTCCCGTAAACTGAAGCGCAGTCAATATGCCGGTAACCCGAAGCAACCGCGTCTTTTACCGCGGCCGCCACCTGCCCGCCGGAATAACGGTCCGACCCGAAGGTGCCCAGCCCGACAACCGGTATTTTATCCCCGGTATAAAGGGCCTTTTTGGGAACCTGCTCCGGCTCCACACCCGCGGCTGCTGAATTATTTTTTGTATCCATAAAGCTCCGTAGTATTTACTTTATCTCTTCGTCAAAAACGACCGCTACTTTGCCGCATTTACCGCCGGCCATTAATTTGTAGGCGTCGGCTGCTTTATCGAGCGTAAATCTGTGGGTAACCAGCTCCTCGGGATGAAGTTTCCACCTGACCAGGCGTTCCACGAGCTCTTCCATAAGCCAGATACTGGTCACCCAGGAGCCGTATATGGTCTTTTGTTCATGGATAATATCCGGGCTTGGATTAAATTCAACGGTGCCGCCTTCCCCGACCAGGGCTATTTTTCCCCATTTCCGGGCAGCCCGTATCGCCAGCTGGCGCCCCGCTGTATGCCCGGAACAGTCAATTGCGCGTTCCACGCCTTTGCCTTTCGTAAGTTCCAGAACCTTTTCCAGCGTATCGGGCCCGGCAACAAACACGTGCCCGGCAAGTTTTTTGTCCCTGGCAAGCTTGCAGCGTTCCTTGGTAACATCAACTCCTATAAGCATATTCGCGCCCAGGGCTTTCGCGAGCATCAGAGTTGCCAGCCCGACCGGGCCCAGGCCTACAACAAGCACAGCATCATTGCCGCAGATACCTATCTTCTGCAAACCTTCGTAAACCGTCCCGAAACCGCAGGCCACCTGCGCTCCGTCCGTATAGGTAAGTTCCTCCGGAAGCAGGACACAATCCTTCTCGTCAGCCAGGATATAGGGCGCCATACCGCCGTCCCTTTGCCAGCCATAAGCGGCGCGGTGCGGGCTGGAGCAGCTGATCATATAGCCCCGCCGGCAGTCATTACAGACCCCGCAGCCGGAAATATGATAGAGCACTACCCGGTCATTTTTTTTGAATCTTTTCAAACCCGGCCCGCATTTAACTATCAGTCCGGAAGGTTCATGGCCCGCGATCTTATTCTGGTAACCCTCGGGCCCTTTGCCCAGGTGCTCCCGGTAGATAGCGCGTATATCACTGCCGCAGATTGTTGAAGCTTTAGTTTTGATCAAAACCTGCCCATAGCCCGGCTCCGGAATTTCGACCTCTTTCAAAACAACCGTGCTGTTTCCCGGCAAATAGGCAGCTTTCATGGTTTTTTTCATACAGGCACCGTCCTTTCTTCTCTGGTTTTTGGAACTTCACAAAAAGCTTTTAACACTTCATCTTTGGTTTCCGCGGGTATCTCGCACCCGGCGCTTAACATATAGCCGGTTGGCCCGGCAAGCTCCAGGCACGCACGCGCTTTCTTAGCGCATTCTTCCGGAGAAGCTTTTAGCATATCCGTGACCGGGTCAAGGTTCCCTTTATAGCATTTTCCGCGCCCGCCATAGGCCTTTTTTGCTTTTTCCAGCGGTACCATATGGTCTACGTTAAAAAGATCCGCGCCGGAAACGGCCATATCTTCGAGCAGGGAAACAGTATTCCCGCAGATATGCAGTTTAACCGGCCGGCCCGCGTTATGAATACCGGCTATTACCTCTTTTTCATAAGGCAACGCAAATTCCCGGTACATGGCAGAAGAGATCAAAGAAGCGGCGGCATCCCCGGCGCCTATCATGTCCGCGCCGGCTTCAACCTGCGCGAGAGAAAAATCCCCGACTACCTTTGTCAGGAACGCAAGCAAGCGGTGAGCCAGCAGGGGGTCATCGCTGAGCATCAGCATAAAGTTGGTTATTCCGCAGAGAGAGCAGGCCTCGGTAAAGGGCATATCAACCCAGCCCAGCACGGCTATTTTCCCGCGGGCCCCTTTTACCATCTCTTCAACGGCAAGCACACGGTCCCCCATTCTTCCCTTTTTAACCGCAGGATCCGGCCTCCCCAATTTAGCCAGGTCAGATGAGGAAGAGATCAGCGGGTCCAAAAGATAAGGCGGTTTTTCCTCAGGGTACGCCATCCTGCCTCCAAGATCCGCGGAGACACGGAAGGCGTCGGAGCAGGAGGTAATTGCATCCAGATCGAATTTATTTTGAATAGCCAGCTGCGCGGCGGCCATAGCCCTGCCGTTGGTGGCATATTCTTTATAGGTTATTTTATGGCGCGCGGCCGGTAAAAACATCAGGAGCGGAAAAACAGGCACCCTGTCGGTCTTTTCCCCTTTCACGCACGCAAGAAATCTTTCCCGGTTAGTCATTTTAGGTCCTTACTTTTGCTTAAACTTAGAAAACTGCCCGCGGCAAAAGCGCGGTTCCTTACGATATTAACCGATTTTTCACCAATATTCAACACCGTAATGAACACCTCAGGACTGAAAAAGGAAGCAGCGGCGGAGGGAAACTGTATTTTTACTTATACTCGTAGGCCCCGATACAGGGCGCTTTATCCCGGGGAATGCTCTTAATATCCAGGACAGCTCTGCCGGTTTGAAGTTCCATACCTTTCTTCTGTAATTATGGCAGGTTATTTACCGTTTTTGTCCACCGCATTCCTGTAATAGTGCTCACTGCCGCAGATGGCAACAAGATCCATTATACATTGAAAGAGGCCTTTGAAAAACATTCCTGCGAAAGCGAATATTTCAAGTTTCAGCAGATGTTTCAGGCACAGGCGGAGGGAATACATTGCGTGAAGCCAGCAGTTCTTGACGGCCCATTTCAACCTGCCGCCAAAAACCAGCGCCGCAGGCACGACAACCAGGGTAAGCAGGGTGGAACTTATGACCCCGCCTACAATGACCACACCCATGGAGGTTCTCTGCTTTGCCGCTTCATTTAAACCTATGGCTACCGGTATAGTTCCGGCAACCAGCGTAAGGGAGGTCATGATAATTGGCCGCAAGCGTGTTTTACCGGCGGTGACCAGCGCTTCTTCAAGGTCTTTACCCTGCGCCCTAAGCTGCTTTGTATAGTCCACAAGAAGAATAGAATTCTTGGTCGCTATACCAAAGAGCATTATGGTTCCTATCATTGAAAAAATATTCAAAGATTCTTTGGTGATCCAGAGCCCGAGCAGGGCCCCGGAAACCGCGAGAGGCAGGGGAATAAGGAGCGCGAACGGTGTCGCAAACGACTCGTATAAACTGGCCAGTACTATGTAGATAAAAAGTATCGCAAGCACGGCCGCCAGGCCCAGATTCCTGCTCATCTCATCAAACTGCTCCCCCTGCCCCTTATACTGATGCGTTATCCCGGGAGGCAGAAGGTTTTTGTTTTTTATTTCTTCATTCAGGTAGTTCATAAGATTACCGACGCCGTAACCGGTGGCAATATCCGAAGTTATCTGGATATTACGCAGGCCGCTGTTCCTCTGGACATTTGAAGGCCCTTCCGCCGGTTCAAGTTTTGCCGCCTGGTCAATGTTGATCAGCCGGTAGTTGACATTGGGGACCTTGACCGAACTAAAAAATTCTTTCAGGTCCCGGTCGGAATCCTGGAGCCGCACCCGGATGTTCCATTCCTTGCCCTTTTCCCTGAATTTTGCCGGGGTAACCCCTTCTATCTGCGCCCGTATCTCGGCCCCCGCGATCAAAGTAGAAATCCCGAGCTGCTTGGTCTTTTGTTCGTCGTAAACCATTTTATATTCCGGTTTCCCCGGCTTAAAGGACATATCCGGCTCAACAAAACCAGGATGTTTTTTCACCAGTTCGAGCACGGCTTTTGCCGCCTCTTCCAGCGCTTTCTGATCATTCCCCGAGATACTCATGGTGAACGGTTTCTGCCCGCCGAACATCATGTCATAATCATTAATGGAAAGATTATATTTCTTAAATTCCGTGAGCTGGCCCCTGAGTTTATCCTTGAACGCCGCGCCTCTTATCTTTCTCTTCTCCGGCGGAACAAGTTTCACGAACAGCTCCGCGTGGTTCGCGCCGTTATAGCCGCCGATGACCAGCGTTGCCAGTTCGACCTCAGGATTTTTTCTTATAATTTCATCTAATTCCTTAGAGGCGGCATAAGAGGCCTCCAGGCTGGCTCCCGGTTCGAGTTCCAGTTGTACCTTGAATTCACCCTGATCCGGCGGGGGCAGGAAGGTCTGCGGAATGGCTTTGGTAACAATGGGATAAAGGCTTAAAACAAAGAGCAGTACCGCAATGCCTATTACGAGAGCAGGATATATTATAGACCGTTTCAGCAGCTTTTCATAATTTCTGTTCAACCAGGACTGGGTGGCCTCAAAACTTCCGGTTACAGGCGCCATGATACGCCGCCAGATACGGGCAAAGATATTATTCGATTCTTTGGTGGAAAGAAATTTCGCGGAAAGCATCGGGCCCATGGTAAGGGCGTCAAACAGGCTTATGAGCATTACAAAACACACAGTAAGGCCGAATTCTTTAAGGAACCTGCCGGCGATCCCTCCGACGAACGCGATAGGGCCGAAAACGGACATAATGGAAAGCGTGGTAGCAATGACCGCCAGCATGACCTCTTTTGTCCCCTCTTCCGCCGCCTTGACCGGGTCCTTGCCCATCTGAATATGCCGGAAAATATTTTCGCGAACGACAATGGCATCATCAACGAGCAGCCCGACTGCCAGGGAAAGAGCCAGGAGGGTAAGCATATTGACGGAGAAGCCCGCGGCCAGGACCAGGATAAAAGCGCCGATCAGGGAGTTAGGCAGGGCCAGGCCCGTGATAACTGTTGACCTTACGTTGGCCAGGAACAGGAAAACCACGATAATGACCAGCACGATACCTATTATAATGGATTCTGTTACATCAAAAATATTATTCCTGATAACTATCGCGCTGTCCCTTACAATGCTGAGTTTTGCGCCCTTAATATCCACGGCCAGTTTTTTATCGATGCTTTTCAGTTTTTTCTTCACCCTGTCGGCGACGTCCACGGTATTTGAGCCGTTCTGTTTGTATATATTTATGGCAATACCCCGCTTGCCGTTAATAAAGGCACGGCTTTCTTCATCCTCGTTCCCGTCAACAACAGTGGCTATCTGGGAAAGCCGGATGGGGACATCATTGCCGATGAATTTTACCGTTACATTGGAAACATCCTTGATGGTATTGAATTCCCCCAGGGATCTGTAAATAAATTCTTTGGCCGGATCCCTTATATCGGGACGCTTGCCGAGAGGGATATTCTGCCCGGATAACCCGATCGCCTGGGCGGCCTGGGAAACGGAGATCGTGTAGTCATTAAGTTTTTTCCTGTCCAGCAGGACCTGGATCTCTCTTTTTGAACCCCCGAATATTTCGACCCGGCTCACCTTGTCCAGCTGCTCAAGCAGGGGTTTTATTTCCTTATCCGTGTACTCGTAGAGTTCGTTGGGTGAAACATCAGATTCAATGGCCGCGGTTATTACCGCCTGGTCGGTAAAACTGAACCTTTCAATTACCGGTTCCTCTATCTCTTTCGGCATCTTGACTTTTGCCAGGGCGACCTTGGACCTTATCTGCTGCTCGGCGTCCATCGCGTTCGTTTCGAGGATGAATTCCACCCAGACCACAGCGAAATTGTCGTAGCAATTGGCATGAATATCTTTTACCCCGGGGATGGTCCGGATCTGTTCTTCCAGGGGCTTGGCGATCAGGCTCTCCATCTCTTCCGGGCCCGCGCCGGGATAGATAACTCTGACATTCAGGATAGGGATCTTCACATCCGGGAACTGATCCACAGGCAATTTATAAAGTGAAAGTACGCCTGTAACAAGCATTAAGATGACAAGGCAAACGATAAATACAGGGCGTTTAATACTGAACGAAGCAATACTCATATAAAGAACTCCTTTAAAGGAAGAAATAGATACAAGGTGCTGGGTGCTAGGTGTTAGATAAAGCTTTTTTTCCTAGAACCTAGGACCTAAAACCTAGCACCCTTCTTCTCACCTTTCTTCGAAAAGTTTTAACTTTGCTATTATACCGAGGATTCCCTTTTTAATTTCCAGAACGCCCAGCTGGCTCTTGGACCAGTCCTGTTCGAACATCAAAACCTGGGCGGTAACACTGTTCCCTTTGCTCAAACGGTCTCTTTCGGCATCGGCTTTATTTTTCTGGAGCCGCTCTAATTCTTCGGCCAGTACCAGCCGTTCCCTGATATCAAGAAGTTTCCTGTTGAGCTCCGCCCATTCAGTTCTGAGTTCCAGGCGCTTTGCTTCACAATATAGTTCCAGGGACCTGTACTCGTCCTCATAGGCCTTTTCCAGTACTCCGGAGGGAAAATCCAGAGGCACCCTGAAATTGAGGCCGGCCCCATAAATATATTTGTCGGCTTTAAATGAATTATTCCAGGCAGAAGAAAAAACAGCGTCGGCGGCATTAAGAGACGCGGAAGCGCCGAGAGAAAGTTCCGGCGAGAGCACTTCTTTCTTCAGGGCCGCGCTTGCTTTTGCCGCTTCAAGATTCCGGAGCAAAGCCCGGTAGTCAAGGCGCTTTTCCGGATCGGCAGGCCGTATTTCCTGCTGAAAGTCATTTTTTCCGGGCAAGACAAGTGCAGCTTCCACTTTTTCCGAATCCAGGCCGCGGAGATAGTTGAACGCGCGGGCCGCTGACTTTTCGGCATCCAGAGCGCCTCTTAATTCCAGCTTTCTAAATTGAACCTCCGACCTGGACTGGTTTATATCACTCTGGTCCTGAAGATTAAGGTCTATCCTGCCCTGCATCCATTTATCAAGCTTCTCGGCGCGGCTCAATAACTGTTCATGTATCTTAACGGCTTCTCTTGCAAGCGCAAGCTCCCAGTAGGCCGTCTCCGCCTGCAGGAGGACCTGTTTGGCCTGGTACATTTTTTCAAAATAGGCCGCTTCGTGCTTTGCCGCCAGGGCTTTTTTTGTGGAACGCACCTCGCTCCCAAAACCGTTCCTGAGAAGGTCAAGTTTGACCTCCGCCGCGAATTTGTTGGAATAATATTTCGGTGTCGTAACCAGGTTTAAGCTGACAGGCAGCCCGAACCCCAGATTAATGACCAGCGGGTGGATCCCTTCCAGATCATAATACTGAATATCGTAATAAACGCGTGCGGAAAGCCCTATATCCGTTTTCTGTTCCACGCCAAAAGTAAACTCGTCAAAAATCCGGGTGTCTATCTGAGCGATCGCGTCAACCGTAGGGCTGGTATCCACGCCGTGCTGGAAGCCGGAATAAGCCCAGGGCGAAGTAAGGAGTTTCTGTTCTTCTATCAGTTTTCCGGCTGAATCCGCGCCGGTAAGAGCCGACCTGACCAGCAGGTTGCCCTCCCTGACCTGTTTCAGATAATTTTCCCGGCCCAGTTCCAGGCCTGACGCGGTCCCGGAAAAAAGCAGCAATACTAAAGTTAAACCATAATAGTTCATATTATTTTTCCGCCTTCCTTTCCTTTTAATAGGGCTTCTTTTATCAGCTCTTTTGCGTATGGCCCTTTATAGAAATTTTCCGCTTTATAGACCGGAGTGGTCCACGCGCCGGCCGGACAAATATTAAAACAACCGCAGCAGCCCACGCATTTATTATCCTCGCACTTAAGGATTTCCCCGTCCCGGGTTATGGCTCCTGAAGGGCAAAGCGCGTAACAGTACCCGCACAGGGTGCATTTTCCCCGGTCCCAGGCCCGTCCGAAGAAGGCCCGACCCGGAGCATTGTCCGGAGAGATCCTGCCCAGCCAATAAAACAACGAAAAGGGATTGAACATATAGAAGCGGGGCTTGAGTTCCCCCTTATTGGCCCGGGCGATGAACTCCCGGACTTTTTGCAGCTGTTTTTCATCCGGCTGGCCGTTGTTATTTAAAAGTTTCACATATTTTCTAAGAAGTATATAACTTTCTGAACCGCGCGCCAGGACAGCCCCGCACAGGTCCAGGCCTTTTTCCTTTAATATTTTTTTCAGGGTATAGGGGGTGCCGGACCAGAGCCCCGTGCAGCTGACGATTATAAGCGCCTTTTTTCCCTTTACTTTTTCCGGCAGGCCCTTAATAAAATCCCTCATAGCCGACGCCGGTTTGAAATTAAAGACCGGAAACGCGAAAATATAGACCTCGGTGTCAAGCCGTGGAGGCAGTTGGGAAAGAATATGGTGCAGGTGTACCTCTGTCCCCGCCCGGGAAAGTTCCCCCGCCGCTGCTTGAACGCAGCCGAAAGTATTGCCGCTCTGGCTCTGCCAGAAAATGGTCGCCGATCTCATTTTCCCTCCGTCTTTTGCCGTTCAACGGTAATATGCTCAACTAACTTCTGCAGCATCTCCATAAGCTTTTCTCTTTCCCGCGCTTTAAAAGCTCCCGCGATGGTTTTGGCCACGGCCGCGTGGCTCTTTTTATGCGCTTCAAGGAACCTCTGGCCGCGGTTATTCAAATGTATATGCCAGGACCTTTTATCCAGGCAGGAATTTACTTTTTTAAGATAGCCGCCCGCGCAAAGTTTCTGGACCGCCACCGTGACCGAAGGTTTTGAGATCTTCAAGGTGGCCGCGAGATCGGTGACCGAAGGATGCCCGAGCCGGGCAATGGTGCCGAGATAACCTATCTGGGCGTAAGTAAGGCCCGAATAAGCTTTCATACGGGTCATCTCTTCATTTACCCGGGTGAATTCATACCCGAAGTATTCTATTATCTGCTCCAGTAGTTTTTCTGCCTGCATAATGCACCTCATTAGTTAGTTATCACTAACTAACTAATATTAGCAAAAAGAGGTTTTCATGTCAAGAATATTCCGTAATTATTCAAGGAGGAAAAAGCGGGTGCTTTTTCTTGTAGTTGCTCAATTCATTGAGCGTTTTTAAAGCGTCCGCTTTCGCCATCGGGCAGCTACAAAATCAGGAAACCAGTCGTGTGCAGTCTCTTCCTTGCCGGTTTTCCCGAAAGCAAAAACAACAAACTAAGACGGCCGAATTCTTATTTCCCCGTTATTTCGGGTCCAGTGTTGACTGTAAAAGCCTTTTTAGCATCAGCGCTGTTTTTTCATCCTTCAAAGAACCGTCCGCGGAAAAGGCCGTTTCGGCAAAAGGGATCATTATTTGCGGCTGGGGGAGAACTATCACATTCAGGCAGGCCAGGATCTGGCGCAGCTGATTTTGCCCTCTTACCGTGCCAAAAGGGCCGGGAGTTGTCCCCATAATTACCGCTATTTTTGAATTCAAGGAATTTTTGCCTCCCCGCGAAAGCCAGTCGAGGGCATTTTTAAGAGCGCCTGAAATGGAATAATTGTATTCCGGTGAGGAAATTATGACCGCATGCGCTTCTTCCACCGACTTCTTGAGCTTCTTCACGCTTTCCGGAAGTTCTTTACCTTCCAGATCAGCGTCAAACAGAGGCAGGTTTAAAACCTTCAAATCAACCTCTACCATCTCCAGTCCCATTTCCGAAATGATAACTCCCGCGCAGTTCAGGAGTTTTTTATTATAGGACCCGCCGCGCAGACTGCCGCAAATTCCGGCAACTTTAAGATTCCCCATTAATTCCCCCTTTTTTCACGCGGGCAGTTTATTTACCAAAAAGACCTTCAAACGGGTTATTCTCTGTCTTCGCGTCCACCTTAAAAACCGAATCGGCAATTTCCTTATCTATCTCCAGTACCGTGACGACAATAGCCATATCAATTTTATCTTCTTTGAATATGTCCGTCTTCAAGGGGACTTCATAATCGTCATTTAAAGACTTAAATTCGGAATTAACAAGTTTCATGTTCCCGCCGGCGGCCTTGATAAGGCTTAATGTTTTTTTATCCACCCAGATCTTTTTCAGATACTCCTCGCCGCCGTCGCCTTCTATAACATAGCATTTTCTATCCGCTACAGTTTCTTCGCCGGTAAGTTTGACATTATCGTTAAATCTCTTGCACCAGCCATAAATACCTTTATCGTTATCATCATAATATTTGCTGTTTTGCTTGGTTACCATACCGCCAAAAGCCAAAAGGCTCCAGTAGGTCTTTCCGTCAAAAACAATGTCCGAAGTGAAAGTCCCGGAACCATTATTCATTCTTTTTTTATCACCTTTGATCAGAGTTTCAAAGGTCCCCTTAAAACCCCAGGGTGCTTTTTTTTCGTAAGACATTTTGAATGTTTTAAAAACTTTGCCTATGTTCTCATCCTTCTCTCTTACTTTTTTCATTATATCCTTTGCTTCTTCGCCAAAAACAGCACTTTGCAGGCAAAATACCGCCAGCAAAAACATTATGGATATTTTTCTCATTTGTTGCCTCCGGAAAAAAGATTTATTACGAGTATTATACTCTAAGAGACCAGCTTTTCAACCACAAAAGCCCCAAAATTAACGGAAGACACTGCTTTAGCAAGTATCGGGAATTAGTTATCAGCTGCCAGTAATTTAACAGCAGGCCTCTTTTTTGGGATCCTTTCCCGCAAGGGCCGCATACATAATACCCGCCGCGCAGCCGACTCCGCTTCTTACACTCAAAGCGTGAAACGCGCAGTTCTTCGCGCAGGCCCCGCATTCCATACAGCTGTCTTTGGATACAATTACTGATTTCTTATTCCTGAGCGCGAATACTGCGTGCGGGCAGACCTTAAGACACATCCCGCAGCCGGTGCAAAGTTTGGGATCCATTTTTAGTGTTGCCACATTCTTCAGGTATTGCATAATGTTTTTCCTCTTAACAAAATATTCTTAATAGCCGTTAAAAACAAACTTAATAATTATACCGGCAAGAGCCGAAAATATCAAAGCCGGAAGAGCATACCGCATCTCCCTTAGAACTCCGGAGAGCGAAGTGTAGGTCGAACAACCGGTAAAATTCAAGGTTATAAAAGAGACCATCGCGGGCAGTATAAAAAGCCAGGCCGTAAAAGTTCCGGGTCCGGGAGAAAAAAGGTATCCAATTATTACGGCGTAGATAATTCCCGCTGTCCAGCCTTTAAAAGCGAAAGAACGGCCGGGAAGCCAGGGTAAAAGCGCCGGGGCTAACACGGCCCCAACGGCTATGGCTCCAAGATAGGGAAGAAGTTCCGTGAATATTTTGGACGAGACGGGCCCGGCAGTTATGAGCTCTACGAGGCAGAGGAAGATCAGTACGCCGAGAATTATTTTATAGGCCGCCACCAGTTCCATAGGGGTAAGAACTATCCTGTCTTTAAAAGGAAAGTCAACCCGTCTCATTTTCTCCCCGGCTTTAAACCCGTTCCTGATAAAAAGAGGAATATCTTTTGCTCTAACGGGGCCGTAAATTATCTTAAACCCCGTCTTCTTCGAAACAATATGAGCGGCAACGCCGGGAGCACCCAGCTGCGGGAGAATGACCTGGCTGTGCCTGACTATTTTTTTTAACCCTACCGCCTTAATGCGTTCAATAAGTTCTTCCGTCCCAAAAGTCCCCTTACCGGCGGCACACCAGACATTTATTCCCCCGGTATCAAGCACCAGGATAAAGCAGTCCAGCCCGTGCAGTTCCTTCCGTAACCTGTCAAAAGACATCTTGTAATTTGCCGTAACAAAGACGGGAGCGGAAGGATCCGGTCTTCCCAAAGCGTAAATGCCCGGTTCTATGGAATAGCCGTACCTGCCTATGCCCCATCTCATACGGAAACTTCCAAGAATATCCCTGAAGGCCAGTTTGGCCGCCACAACAGGGATATCCCCGCTTTTTGTTTCCACCGCGCCCAGCACAGCAAGCGGGGTATGTTTTTCTATTTTAGTCCTGCCGCAACAATCCTTGACCGCGCAGCCGGTATCACCTTTCTTCCCGGTCTTACCTGTCATTTTTATTCTCCTGATATATTTGATAAGCACAGAATTCTTCCCTGTACCCTGCAGAGCAATAACCGCCGCAGCTCTTACTTTTCCCTATTTAGCCAGCCGGTTAGCTCCTCTTTTGACGGCAGTCTTCCCGCTACTTTAACCTTTCCGTTAATTACAAGCGCGGGGGTCAGCATAACATTATATTTCATAATATCAGCTACCTTGTCAACCTTAACCGGCATCGTGTCAATTCCAAGTTCTTTAACTGCTTCTGCCGTTAAATCGAAAAGTTTTTTGCATTTGGCGCACCCTGTTCCAAGAATCTCTAATTTCATAAATTCCTCCATTACTCTTCACTATTAGTTATTAGTGATCAGCTATCAGAAATTATTTATAATATCATTCCGTACAAGAACCCAGTAATTGTGGACATTACTACAACAAGGGACACATAAACAGCGGTTTTCTTAAAACCCATAATGGTATTCAGTATCAGCATGCTCTGCAAACTCAAGGCCGGGCCGGCAAGGAGCAGCGCGAGAGCCGGGCCTTTTCCCATGCCCGACCCGATGAGTCCCTGAAGTATGGGAACTTCTGTAAGCGTGGCAATATACATAAAAGCGCCGACAACCGAAGCAAAGAAATTTGCAAAGATACTATTCCCGCCCACTGCTGAAGCTATCCAGGAGGAAGGGATCAGCCCTTCGTGGCCGGGCCGGCCAAACAGAAAACCCGCCGCAAGAATTCCTATTATAAGAAGAGGAAATATCTGCTTCGCGAAACCCCAGGTAGCGGACATCCAGTCCTTAAGTTCCTCCCGGCTAAACCACTTAAAGAGAATAAAACCGAGCGCGGTAAACAGACCGGCGCTGAGATACCATTTAATTAAAAAAATAAACTGCCATGCTTTTCCAAAGAAACTTCCGTCGCCCTGCCATCCAATAAGCTCCGGAATACTGTCCACACTGCCGCAAAGACACGCTCCATTCCGGCTCCAGTTCATAAATACCAGGAGAGCAACCATTACAGCAAAAAATACCCCGTCTTTCCATAAGGGCCGGCTAATTCCGGCAGTTTCCGTGCCTTCAGCAGCCGTCTCAAGGACAGTTTCTGTGTTCACATCGTCCTTAAATATAAAATGCATGATCAGGCCTATTATAACGGAAAAACTAATAGCACCAACCGCTCTTGCTACACCCATTTCCATTCCCAGCACCCTGGCAGTAAGTATTATTGCCAGGATATTTATGGCAGGGCCGGAATATAAGAATGCCGTAGCGGGCCCGAGCCCCGCTCCTCTTTTATAAATACTCGCAAAAAGCGGAAGCACCGTGCAGGAGCAGACCGCGAGAATGGTGCCGGAAATGGAAGCCACCCCGTAGGAAAGCACTTTGTTCGCTTTAGCCCCGAGATATTTCAGTACCGCTTGCTGCCGTATAAAAACAGAGATCGCGCCGGCGATGAAAAAAGCCGGCAAAAGGCAAAGCAGCACATGGTTCCTTGCATAGTCTTTGGTCATAAGCAGAGCTTCCCCTACCGCCCCGGAAACTACAGGATTTTGAAAAGGGACAAAATAAAAGGCCAGAAACACCGCCAAAATTGATCCAAATATCTTTAGTTCCTTCATTTTATTCTTCCTCTTTTAAAAAACTCCGTATTTTTTGTTTAATATGCCCGACCGCTTCATGAAAAGCAGCGTGTTTTTCTTTCGCGGTCCCATTTATAGCGGGATCTTTTATGCTCCAATGAAGGCTTTTGTATTTTCCGGGAAAAACCGGACAAGTTTCTTTTGCATTATCACAAAGAGTAATAACATAATCAAACCGGTTGTCTTTAAACTCTTCCACCGCTTTAGAATATTGTTTTGAAATATCTATCCCTTCCTCTGCCATATGCTTTACTGCCAGGAAATTTAAACCCGCAGGCCTGATGCCCGCACTAAAAACTTCATATTGACCGCCTGCGCGGTTTCGCAAGTAACCTTCAGCGATCTGACTTCTGGCGGAATTGCCGGTACAGAGGAACAGCACTTTCTTTTTTGTAATACTATTTTTTTCCATATTTTACCTCAAACATTCAATACTTGTTCCCTCCACTGTGCAGATCAGAAAATGCTTTTACGGCTTTACCGTAAAAGCGCCTGATGAATCAGGCAACTACAAAAGTACTTGTAGTTGCTCGATTCATCGAGCGTATTTCGAAACTTGAGAAATACTCAATTTTACAATTAATAAATTACCACGTCCTAAAGAGCATATTATTGCCGGCCCGCAATATAATATTTTCTCTGAAACCAGAAGGCAACATTCACCAAACCGATCATTACCGGAACTTCCACAAGAGGGCCGATCACAGCTGCAAAAGCAGCACCAGAACCAATACCAAAGACGGCAACTGCTACGGCGATCGCCAGCTCAAAATTATTGCTTGCGGCGGTAAAAGCCAGCGTTGTGGTCTTTGAATAATCAGCGCCTATCTTCTTCCCCATCCAGAAGCTTACAAGGAACATTACAATAAAGTAGATCAAGAGCGGAACAGCTATTCTTAGGACATCCAGCGGGATCTTAACTATCAAACTGCCCTTCAGGCTGAACATTACAACGATGGTAAACAACAAGGCTATAAGAGTAAGCGGGCTAATAACAGGGACAAATTTTGAATGATACCATTCCTTGCTTTTGAACTTTAAAACGATGAACCTTGTTAACGCACCGGCAAAGAAAGGTATGCCAAGATAGATAAAAACACTTTTTGCTATCTGCCCGATACTTATGTCAACGCTAGACCCTTTTAATCCAAAAAAAGGAGGCAGAACAGTAATAAAAACCCAGGCATAAACGCTATAAAAAAGTACCTGAAAGACGCTGTTAAAAGCCACAAGCCCGGCTGCATACTCCGTGTCGCCTTTTGCCAGTTCGTTCCAGACGATTACCATCGCTATACAGCGCGCCAGGCCGATCAGAATAAGCCCGGCCATATATTCCGGATAACCCCGCAGGAAAACAATTGCAAGCAAGAACATTAGAACCGGCCCTATCACCCAGTTTTGCACCAGGGAAAGGCCCAGTACCTTTTTATTCTTGAATACGTCCCCCAGCTCTTCATATTTTACTTTAGCAAAAGGCGGGTACATCATTAGAATAAGTCCGATGGCGATGGGAACATTCGTGGTTCCGACGGAAAAACTGTTCACAAACCCTTCCACCCCCGGAATGAAATAGCCGGCCAATACCCCTAGCGCCATTGCCAGAAATATCCAAAGCGTCAGATACCTGTCAAGAAATGAAAGTTTTTTTAAGATACCGGACATTATTTCCTTCCTTTAAGCAATATCATTCTCTTTTTAAGATGGTGCTTGATTATTTCTTTTGCACAGGAGAGAAAATTGTTCACGCAGCACATATTTACCTTATAATAAACCCACAAACCGTCTTTTCTGGAGGAAAGGATGTCCGCTTTTTGAAGAATGGAGAGATGCTTGGAGATATTAGTCCGCTCTCCGCCCGCTATTTTAACTATCTCGCAGACGCATTTTTCCCCGCCGGAAAGAAAGTCGACTATCTTAAGGCGCAGGGGATGGGCAAGCGCCTGCAATACCGCGGCCTGCAGGGCGTAGAGCTCGTCTTTTTCAGCGGTCTTTTTCACTTACGGCCTCCAACTATGTGACTATTTACTCACATAGTAACATAACCCGGCCGTTTTGTCAACTCTAAAGTCCGGAAACAGCGCTTCTGCGGTTTACGCGAATTTTTTTTGGCTTCCGGGCCTAAAAAAGCCAGGAAAAATAAAGCAGCAAGGCAGGACATTACGGAGCTAAAGGAAGAGGCTTAAAAACCCTTTCATACCTTGAATATTTTCATCAAACCTTAAAGCTATTCAACAGGCCTTTAAGCGTTTTTATGCCTGTACTTCAAAACTCTTACTTTTTCTCTGGTAATAAGCCCCTCGATCACCGACTTATCAAGGAACGGCATAAGCTTATTCAGGTTTTCTTCGGTATCCACCAGTTCTATTACGACCGGAAGATCTTCCGAAAGCCGGAGCAGCTTGGCTGTATGCACGCGGCTGTCCGCGCCAAAACCCATGATCCCCCTGGTTACCGTCGCTCCGGCAAGGTTCAGCTCCCTTGCTTTAAGCACTATGTATTCGTAAAGCGCCTGGCCTTCATAGTGGTCGGATTCGCCGATAAAGATCCTTAGCAGCATTCCTTCTTCCGGTAATTTCATTTTAGCCCCCTTTGTAAAGCGATTCCACTGATCTTAAAACTGTTTGGTTCCGGTGATTTTTAAACTTTTTGTACTACCGCGCAAGGTTTGTTAAAAACCTTGCAATAAAATACCCGAAAAAGGCAAGGGCAAGCCCGCCTAAATTGGTTATCAGGATGTAGATAACGGCCGTTTTTATTTCGCCGTCGCGGATAAGATTGAAGTTTTCCAAACTGAAAGACGAAAAAGTAGTGAACCCGCCCAGGATACCGACAAAAAGGAAAACTCTCAGGAGCGGCGAAAATTCAAAGCGCTCAAAAAAACCCCATAACAGGCCTATGAGCAGGGAACCGGAAAGATTTACCAGCAGGGTGCTGGAAGGGAATATACCGTTTGAGATCTTAAAATCGAGGCCGGAAACCGCGTAGCGGAATACACTGCCCAGAGCTCCTCCCAGTGCCACAAAAAAATACCTTAACATAAATTACCGCCTTTCTTAACAGGAGTTATCAGCCGTGTATAACCCGGTATTTTAAGGCAGCTGTTACCTAAGCTGCTTTTTTCTTGCCGGTGCCCATCCAGGGGCATTCTGCTTTATTAGGACAGTTCACGCAGCCGTACTTTCTCGAGATCCAGGGCAGTATGACGTAGGAATCCGCTATAAAAATAATCGCAAGTATCAGCATCCTGACAGAAAACACATTGAACATATTGTATATGCCCGCGACCAGCGGAAGCAGCCAGATAGGAACAATAGCGCTGATGTTCCTTTTAAAAACAGAATGAAACCTGTTTTCATCTTTTTTCGGGGCTATTTTTTTGCTTAAGACCCCGTACCCGCAGGGACAGGCCCTGGAACCGTAATAATGGCAGTAAGGACAGATAAAGACAATGAACCAGAGGGTCCCGGCCGCTCCGTACAGGATAAATAATACCGCAAGCAGTTTATCAAAAGCCAGGCCTATCATAAGAGAGCCCAAAAACACCATTATTATATAGGGAAGATTATCCAGCCAGACATGAAGCGCCGAGTATTCTATCCGGCAATTATCGGTATCCTTGCAGCTATTGGTGTTTTTTTCCACAAAACCCCCATGAAAATGCGATTGTCCATAAAGTCCATAAAGTCCATAAGGTCTATAAGGTCTGTAAGGTCCATAAGGTTCGTAAAGTCCGTAAAGTCCATAAGGTCCGTAAGGGCTAAAAGGTCTTTAAGGGCCGAAACGAAAAAAATACTTCTTTGCTTTCCTGCTATCTCTTCGAGAGAACTTCCTTCTCGTAGGCCAGGACCTCGCCGATCCATTTATCACCGGAAGGCACGCCTTCCTGTTCGCAGTAGTAGTTCCAGACGGCGCCCAGCGGCATCGCTTTTTGTTCTTCCAGGAGCGCCAGGCGGCTAAAATAATCACCGCTCTCTTCAACCTTGATAAGCTTCGAAGTGGGTTCAAGTAAAGCGTTAAGAATAGCTTTTTGAGTAGCTCTCGCGCCTATGACCCAGGCCCCTATCCTGTTTATTGAAGCATCAAAATAATCCAGGGCAAGGCAAACCCTTTCAAAAGCATCATTGCGCTTGACTTCAAACAGCAATTCTTTTAAGTTATCGTCAAAAATGACCACATGGTCGGAGTCCCATCTGACGCCCCGGCTCACATGGAGCAATATCTCCTTCTGGAAAAGCAAGAGCGAAGATATCTTATCAGCGACGCTTTCTGTCGGATGGTAATGCCCCATATCCAAACAAAGCATCAGGTTTTTCTTTAGTGAGTACGCAAGATAGAATTCCAGCGAACCGGTCACAAAGGATTCACTGCCGATACCGAAGAGCTTTGACTCAACGGCGTCCTTAATAGTCCCGGCGGGAAATTTCTGCGCGTAGATACTGTCCAGGGACTTTAAGAGATTCTGCCTGTACCCTCTTTTGTCAACTGTCAGGTCCTTCATACCGTCAGGTATCCAAAGATTATGGACACAGCTGCCGCCAAGCGATCTTCCGAACCAGGAGGAGATATCGCGGCATTTCTTTGCATGTTCTATCCAGAAAGACCTGATGGAGGGATCCTTGCTGCTTAAGGTAAAACCTTCAGCCGCTTTGGGATGTGAAAAGAACGTGGAGTTAAAATCAAGTTTCAGGCCTTTATTCTTTGCCCAGGCGACCCAGGAGGTAAAATTTTCCCTTTTTACTTCGTTCCTTTCACTCTTTTCAAACCTGAAATCACCATAGATGGCGTGAAGATTTACCCGGTGTTTACCCGGAATGAGTGATAAGGCTTTTTCAAGATCCTGGCGCAAGGCATCCGGAGTCCTTGCCTTGCCAAAACGGTTACCGGTGACCAAACAACCGCCGGAAGTAAGCGCGGAATCCTCCTTCTCAAAGCCGGAAACATCATCACCCTGCCAGCAATGAAGCGACAAACTCACCTTTTTTAGCTTCTTCAGAGCCGCACCCGTATCAACGCCTAAAGCGGAATATCTTTCCTTTGCCAGAGCATATTCTTTGGAAATTTTAGCTGTCATCTTCCCCTGTCTCCTTAATTATAGAATTTATCCGGTGCTTTATTGTCTGATATTTTACCATAAAAGGGGCTTCAAAGTCGCCCCTGATGTCACAGCTCTGTAAAGAACCCGGAGGATAATTAAGTTCTTTCTGTTGACTTTGATATATTACTTTAATATATTAGTGTCTGACGGCGGAAAAATAACACCGCCCAAGCACTAGCCGGGGAGGCCTAAATGAAAAAAATAAGCGCCGGTTTTCTGGCAGTTCTGTTTATCTCCGCAGTCAATTCCTACTGCTTAACTTCCGAAGTGACCGGGGAGGTAAAAGGCGGGGACAAAAAAGCCGCAAAGCAGCCGTCGGTAACCCATAAAGAAGCAGGGGTAATAATCACTATAGACCCGGAGAAAAGAACTTTTATTTTGGAACTTGAGGCGGAACAAGACGGTAAAAAGATAAAAGTTAAACAAAACTATATCTGGCACGAGGTGAAAGACAAGTATTTTAAGGACCTGAAAGCCGGGGACAGTATAGAATTACAGTGGTATAATAAAACAAAAGACGCTATCATCGCGGCCTCCTGCAAGAAAACAGCTGACAGGAAAGAAGAGAACAAAAAGTAAACCTTCAAACTCTAACCCTTATAAACGGTAAGGCCCTTTTTTTTAAGAAATTCCGCGGCACGCCCCCATTCTTTTACGCCGGGCGGTTTTAAGCCGGCAAAAGGGTATTTCATTTTTAATTCTTTCCATTTGTGCGCGCCCAGGCTGTGATAAGGGATGAGTTCTACCGCAGGCTGCTTATCCAGGCTCAAAGCATAGCGCGCGAATTTTTCAAGTTCTTCCGAAGTATCGTTTATTCCGGGCAGGAGCACTCTTCTCAGCACCAGCACAGGTCGCCCCTGCCTTGCCCACCGGCCCGCGGCCCTCCGGCCAAAAACAAGAACCTGCTCCAGCTCCCCGCCGGTAAGCTCCTTGTGCAGTTTTTTAGTACTCGCTTTTACATCAAGCAGGACCGTATCGGTAACGGCCAGGAGCCTTGAAATGTACTTGGGCTCACAGCTCCCGTTGGTATCCAGCACTGTTGTAAGCTCCATATTATGCGCCATTTTAAAAAGTTCAATAAGGAACCCGGGCTGCAGTGAGGGTTCCCCTCCAGAAGCGGTAATACCTCCACCGTCCTTTTGTAAATAGGGCAGCAGGCGGAGCAGCCGGTCATAAAGCGCATGCAAAGAAATTTTCTGCGAACCTTTAAGGGTCCAGGTATCCGGGTTCTGGCAGAATTTACAGCGAAAATTACAGCCTGAAAGGAAAAAAACACAGCGCAATCCCGGGCCGTCCCGGGTCCCGAGTGTTTCAATAGAATGTAACTGCCCGGTCTTTTTCACCGTTATAAGGCCTCATGGAAAGTCCGCTTAAGTATCTCTTCCTGATGGTCGCGGGAAAGTTTTGTGAAATGCACGGCATAACCGGAGACCCTGATCGTGAGCTGCGGGTATTTTTCCGGGTGTTCCATCGCGTCCTGCAGCAGCGCCTTATCAAGAACGTTCACGTTAATATGCTGGCCGCCCCTGGTAAAATAACCGTCCAGGATCTTAATAAGATTCGCTTTCTGGATCCCGGCGTCCACTCCCAGGGCTGACGGGACTATGGAGAAGGTATTTGAGATACCGTCCTGCGCGGCGTAATAAGGCAGTTTAGAAACGGAATCAAGCGAAGCCAGTACTCCGTTCTTTTCCCTGCCGAACATCGGATTTGCGCCGGGGGCAAAAGGCGAACCCGCCTTCCTGCCGTCCGGGGTCGCCCCGGTAACTTTTCCGTAGAGCACATTACTTGTAATGGTCAGAATGGACAGTGTCGGATTGGCTCTTCTATAGATAGGGGTTTTTCTGAGTTCCGTAATAAAGGAAACCACGAGGTCACGGCCCCTATTATCGGCCCTTTCGTCATCATTGCCAAAACAGGGGAAATCCCCCCGGATGATAAAATCCCTCGTAATGCCTTTTTTATCCCTGACCGGCCTTACCTTTGCATACCTGATAGCGCAGAGAGAATCCACGACCACTGAAAATCCTGCAATACCAAAAGCCATCAGTCGGTCAACATTGGTGTCAAGAAGCGCCATCTGGGCCGCCTCGTAATAATATTTGTCATGCACCCAGTGGATGACATTCATGGTCTTTACATATTGTTTGGCCAGCCAGGCAACGACGTAATTAAAATTTTCCCTGACCTGTTCGGCTTCCAGGTACCTGCCCTTAAGTTTGGGCACGCCCGGAACGACCAGTTCTCCGTATTTCTCGTCCCGCCCTTCATTTAGGGCCAGAAGCAGGGCTTTGGGCAGGTTGCATCTCGCGCCAAAATACTGGATCTGACTGCCCGCTTTGAGCAGGGAAACACAGCAGGAGATCCCGTAGTCATCCCCGGCAAGGGGCCGCATCAGGTCATCATTTTCATACTGGATGGAACTTGTGTTTATGGAAATTCCGGCCGCGAATTTTTTAAAGCCGGCGGGCAGGCGCGGAGAATAGAGTATGGTAAGATTGGGCTCCGGCGCCGGGCCGAGATTTTGTAAAGTATTTAAGAACCTGAAATCTGTCCTGGTGACCTTGGTCCGGCCGTCGCCGGTCATCCCGCCCAAAACAATGGTGACCCAGACCGGGTCTCCCGCAAAGAGTTCATCATATTCAGGCGCGCGCAGCTGCCGGATCATTCTCAGTTTTATCGTAAGATCATCTATCAGTTCCTGCGCCTTCTCCTCCGTAAGTATTCCGGCCTTAATATCCCTTTCCAGGTAAGCGTCGAAGAAAACCGAAATGGGGCCTATAGACATGGCCGCGCCGTCCGATTCTTTCGCGGCGGCCAGGTAGGCGAGGTAAGTCCATTGAATGGCTTCCCGGGCATTCTTTGCCGGGCGGGAAAGATCGCAGCCGTACATTTTTCCGAGAACCAGCATATCCTTTAAGGCCTGCAGCTGGTCGCTGACTTCCTCGCGGAGCCGGATGGCCATCGTGGACATATTGTCGTCAATTTTAATAAGATCTTTTTCTTTTTCCTTAATAAGATAAGCAAGACCATAAAGCGCGGGCCTTCTGTAATCTCCGATTATCCTCCCGCGCGCGTAACTGTCCGGCAGGCCGGTGATGATCCCCAGGCTTCTGAGCTTTTTCATTTCAGCGGAATAAATCGAGAAGACCGCGTCATTATGGGATTTTCTATATTTGGTATAAATTTCTTTAAGCTTGGGAGAAAGTTTATAGCCGCGGGCTTCACAGGCCCTTTCGACCAGCCGGACCCCGCCCACCGGTTTAACCGCCCTCTTAAGCGGTTTATCCGTCTGCAGCCCGGTTATCAGTTCATTTTTCCTGTCAATATACCCCGGGCCGTGGGAAATAATGCCTCCCGCAACCTCCGTATCAATATCAAGCACCCCGCCTTTCTTTCTTTCCAGGTCAAAAAGCTTTTCCACCTTCTTCCATAAAGCGAGGGTTCTTTTTGTAGGGCCTTTAAGGAAAGAAGCATCCCCTTCATAGGGATTAATGTTCTGGTAAATAAAATCCTGCAGGTCCGTACGCAAAGTCCAGCGGCCTTTCTTAAAAGGTTTGACTTTTCTTGGCATAAACTCCTCCGTAATTAAGTAACCAGCAGTATTATACCTTATCACGCAGATTTTTGGAATATCCGCTTATAGAAAGGAAGTTTTTCGAGGGGAAACATCCGGAGCTTGACTAGCTTTTCTGCCAGAGATCTTTGAATATATCCCTGCTTAAAAGTATGCTTTTCCGGTACCGGGAAAATATTTCCAGCGTAATAGTCCCGTTATAGTATTTTTTCAGGCAGGCAACAGCCCCTGCCGTGTCCGTATCCCCGACACCTACGGGCAAATGAAGATCAACGTCTCTTTTGCTCTCATGTACATGGACATGCACAAGTTTCTTATGAAATGCCCTTATAAAATCTTCAGGTTTCCGCCCATAGACCGAGGCGTGGCCAAAATCCAGATTGAATAATAAACCCGGGACTTTTGAAAGGACCCTGGCGGCGTTTTCAACGGTGTCTTTCGGCGTATCTGTATGTTCGTACATCAGGCTAAGGCCGTGCTTTCCCGCGAGTTCGACAAGGCGTCTAAAGCTTTCCGCCTGAAATTCCACGCCTGCCTCATCACTAAATATCTTGTCCGGCCAGCTGGCATGCACGGCAACATAGCGCACGCCTGCCACGGAAAAATACGGAAAATATTTGGCGCACTCTTCAACGGCGGCCTGTCTTATGGCTTTGATCGAGCTCCCGAAAGGAAGATACCAGGAGGTATGGCCGAGGACCCCCAGTTTATATTTTCGAAGCAGCCGTACAATCCTGTCTATTTCTATTTTTTCTGGCTTAAGGCCGTCCGCCATAAGTAAAAGGTCGACAAACTCAAAGCCGTGCCTGCCGATCCAGTCTATTTCTTCACAAACATTTTTGCCAGAATAATTACAGGCCCCTATTTTCATTTCGGCTCCACCGGCTTTAGCTCAATATGCCGTAATTTAAAGGTATATTTTTTCTTCTCGTGAAGCGGTTCTGCTATGTATTGTATAATTTCAGACGGGAGGAGTCAACGGGAAAGGCAGGCACAGGTGGGCACAGGGTTTTGCGGCCCGGAGCGCTAAAACTCCGGTATTTCACTATTCTTTATGAATGCTTTTTTTCATGCTCTCAATATGCTGTTTGTAGAGCTCGGAAACCCTGTTCCTCCGCAGTTTAAGGGTGGCGGTCAGTTCTTTTCCCACTTCGAAAGGCCGGGTCAGGAATCTGAATTCCCGGATCAGTTCAAAGTTCTTAAAACCTGCTTTTTGATTAACGTATTTTCTTATCTCTCTTCTGTAGAGTTCCGTTACCGGAGTGGTGTTAAGAACGTCCTGAAAATTTTTCTCATTCCATTTGAGCCCGTTCTTTTTGCAAAAAACCATTAAGGCGTCGGGCTCGGGCACAATAAGCGTTCCCAGGAATTTCCAATCATGGCCGGTGACCATCACGGAAGCGATATATTCACTTCTCAAAAGCGCGGCCTCAAGCCGTACGGGGTTTACATTTTCTCCGTTTGAAAGCACCACGATATCTTTTTCCCTGCCCGAGATGACCAGATTGTTTGACCTGTCAAGGTAGCCGATATCTCCCGTATCCAGCCAGCCATCGCCCGCCAGGACCTTCCGGGTATCCTCATAATTCCTGTAATAGCCCTTCATAACATTGGGGCCTTTCACGTAGATTATGCCTTCCCTGCCCTGCGCCATTTCTTTCCCGGTCTCGTGATCGGTTATCCGGACACTTACGCCCTCAAGGGCCGGGCCCACCGTATAAAGCGCTTTGCTTCCTATGACCCTGACCGAGATAACGGGGCTGGTCTCCGTCAGACCGTACCCTTCAATAAGCTCTATACCGGCAACACTGAAAAAATCATCTATATAGCCGGGTAGTTTACTGCCCCCGGACACGCCCAGGCGGAAATTTTTCCCGAGTTTGGACCTGAGTTCCGCGAAAACTATTTTGTCCAGCAGCCTGGCTGAAAAATTGCCGGCAATTTTTACGGGATGCGCCGGATTTTCTTCCTTATGGGCTTCAATAGAGGCCTTAAGCAGCAGATTGAAGAGGACCCGTTTTAGGCCGCTTTGTTCTTTTACCTTCTTCATAACACCGCCATAGACCCTTTCCCAGATCCTGGGCACGGAGGCCATCACGGAAGGATTTTCGGAAAGCATATCCTCAAGCAGGGTTTTCTGTGAAGTATAAAAGGTCTCGGCGCCTCCCGCCATCGCGGCGTATTTCACTAACCTTTCAAAAGCATGCCAGGCAGGCAGTATTGAGATAAACTTATCCTCGGGCCTTACTTTTATCCGGTAAAGAGCGGCAACAGCGTTGCTGATAAAATTATAATGCGAAAGTTCGACCCCCTTGGGGATCCCCGTGCTGCCCGAAGTATAAATAATACTGGCGGTATCCCGGCGTTCAACTTTGGGCAGGCCCTTTTTGCTGATAGTTCCCACCTGCTCTATCTGGGAAATATGCCTGACTCCGGGTATTTCCTCTATTGAAAGTATCAGCTGGAGCTCTTTGTGCCTGTGTTTATTAAGTTTTTCAAGTATCTCCCGGTTCTCCACTATGGCGATCCTGGCTTTGCTGTGTTCCAGGATATAATTTATCTCTTCGGGTTCCGAATCATGGCCGCGCGGCACGTCTATCAGGCCCGCATTATTGATAGCCAGGGTAAGAATGGACCAGAGAGGAATATTAGAGGAAAATATGGCTATTTTGTCCTGAGGTTTTAAGCCAATTTCGAGGAAACCCCGGCTATAGGCATTTATGCTTTCGTAGCCCTCCGCGTAGCTGATACGCTTCACCAGCCCGTTTTCTTTCCAGGAGAGAAAAGGAGCGGGCCCGATATTTTTAAAACTCCTGACCAGCTCCTGCAAGGTTCTTAGATTCTGCATAGAAATCCTTTATGAGATAATTGATAATGTATGCTCTATATTAAACAACGTTATGTGTTATTACAATTTCCTTTTTCATCATTTCCCCGGCAGAGCGTTACTAAAGTACTTTATACATCATGCCGCGCCAGAAATTCCTTTGGGCCGACTATTTCTACACCTTTATAATGCTTAAGCGTTAGCAGATGGACATCACTGCTGATAATAAAATCTGCATTGCCGGCTGCGGCGCAATACAGGAATTTATCATCCGAAGGATCTTCCTTTATTATACTTTTTTCTGCAATATCCTGAGTGAGGATGCAAAAACTGCCCAGTTCCAGACAGAAGGCTTTTGCTGCCTGTTTATTCCAACCCGTTCTTTTTTGGATCTTAGGATAATTCAGGACTCTTTCTATTTCGGCCAGTATGAGTTTTGACAGTACAAAGTCCAGGGCCCCTTCTCTAAAAAGCCTCAGAATTACTCCGGAGCTGCCCCTGCTTGCCAGCAGGGCGCTGACAAGAACATTTGTATCAGGAACAACCCTGAGCATTTACTTGTTCCTGATCTTGAAAACGGCTTCTTTCACTTCTTTTTCAAGCAAAGCAGGAGGAACATTTTTATTTCTGGCCCGGACTTTATCAATTGCTTCAAACATCACTTTCTTGTCATTTTGCCATTTCTCAAATTGCCATACAGGAACAATGGCCGCAAGGGATTTACCTTTTCTCTGGATAATATATTGATCTTCTCTTAAACTAACCCTGTTTAAAATATCACCAAGACTGTGTCTTATCTCAAGTGTGGTAATTTTCTTTGCCATACATCGGCCTCCCTTGTATTAATGTATATTATCTATACCAAGTATAACAACTATTATAGTTACGGTCAAGTGAATATTATTTGTTCACCCCAGCGTTTCAAGTACTTTCAAAGCTTCTGCGACGTGTTGCGTTGCTGCCAGCATGGCAGAAAATGCCATCCTGATAATACCCTGTTTATCTATTACATAGGTCACTCTGGCAGGCACCAGCCCAAATGCCGTTTGTGCTCCGTAAAGTTTCCTTACTTCATTCTTCTCATCGCTCAAGAGTATAAAAGGCAGGCGGTGCTCGCTGATAAATTTTTTATGCGCTTCAAAATCATCGGAACTGATACCTACTATCTCGGCTCCCGAACTTATGAAGACATCATAGGCGTCCCTGAAAGCACAGGCCTCTTTTGTACAGCCGGCCGTCCCGTCCTTGGGATAAAAATAAAGTACAATATTTTTGACGCCAAAAAGGCCGCTGAGCCTGAAAGTTCCGCCCTTCTGGTCCTTAAGCGTAAAATCCGGGGCCTTCTCTCCGACCTTTAACATAGATCTCCTTTGCGGTTTACCTGCTAAAATGTTTTACGGCAAATTTCACGATTTTTTCCCATGTTTTCTGGGGAAGAGGCCCGCAGTGCCCCATCTCAGGGACTTTAATATACTCCACCTCAAGCCCTCTTTTCTTCATTAATACCGCCATTTTATCCGAATGGGCTTTCTGGTTAACCGCCGGGTCTTTCCCGCCATGGATTATCAGATAAGGGATATCAGGCAGCTCTGCAACCTGTTTTACCGGGGAATGTTCAATAAAAAGCTCTTCCATCCCTTCTTTATAACCTCTGAAAGCCGCGTGTATCGTCGGGGGAAGGTCCGGCCTCTCCGAAAAATGATATTTCAGGTCGCAAACCGGACAGTTGGCATAACAGGCCGCTATCTTATGCTTTGAATACCTGGTGAAAAGCAAAGAACTGAAACCCCCCATACTGCCCCCGGCAGATATAATGGGAATATTCCGCGGAAGTTTGTATTCTTTTATTATATCAGTTATAAGGCCGTCAACAAAAGCCCTGGCTTCTCTATTCATCCAGGACCAGGGCCCGTAATAGGGAAATACGACCAGCCCGCCTTTTTCCGCCCAGGCAAGTTCCAGCTGATCGGGATTCACCCGGTACCCTCCCCCGAGCCCGTGAAAATTCAAAACAATGGCTTTGATCCTGCCTTTTACAAATTTATCTCCGATCCAGGCCGTTTCCTTTATCATCTTGTTTTTCATGCAAGCTCCTTTTCTGTCTTTACCGCGCGGGCGTGGAAAAAATATTTTACTCTTTTTCTTTTATTATTACCTCTATTCCCGTGCCTTTAAGGCCTTCCTTAAATTTTTTCGCGTCTTCAAGAGTCCCGACAACCCCTGCGCCGTAATGCATCGGCAGCGCAAAAACCGGCTTTAGCACTTTCGCCGCTTCTACCGCCTCGTTCGCTGTCATCACATAGACACCGGATACCGGAAGCAGGGCAATATTTATCGGGGACTGTCCCTTGCGGACTGTACCCATTTCCTTCATTTCCGGGATAAAGTCCGTATCCCCGGCGTGATAGATCCTTGTGCCCTCAAAAGAGATGATATACCCGAGTTTCCCGCTCTCTTTCGTGTGAAATTTTTTATTTGTATTGTAAGCGGGAACCGCTTCCACGGAAATTCCGCCCAGTTTCAATATATCTCCTGCCGTTAATATTTTTTTCTCTCCGGAGTACAGGTCCGTAACGGCCTTGCAGCTCAAAAGCACCGTTTCTTTTTTTGCTATTTTCGCGATATCCTCCGGAGAAAAATGATCCCGGTGCTCGTGTGTTATCAGTATATAATCCGCTTTTTCAGTTTGGTTCCCTATCTTATAGGGATCAAGATAGACAACTGTTTTGCCAAAATTTATCCTGAACCCGTCATGCCCCAGCCAGTGTATGTTTTCAAGCATTTTTCTCTCCTGTGCTTTTTCTCCGCATAAACTCCCGTTTGCCAAAAATACAAGCGCCATAAATATCATAAGAAGTATTTTTTTCATTTAAGTTCCTCCGCCAGGCCTGCGGCCTTTATCACATTTAGAACATAACCCGGGAGTTTTGCAATATCATAGACATTACTTTTCCAGCGGAGCCCTTTTCTATAGGAAACATAATATTCTTTGCCTGTTTTAGCTCCGGTTTTTTCTTCGTCCAGCTTGTTTGTAGCGTCTTTAATTTGCTGTAACTTCTCAGGAGCCAGCCTGCCTTTTTTAACCGTCTTTTTTTCCCAGTTAAATAAATTCTTCACCAGTACATAGTTACCGAAGTTATCAAGCATAAATATCATGGCGATCCTTATCTCCCCTTTATAGAACCACGCCAGCGAAAGAACATGTCCGGATTTCAGGTGAAAATCGGCGTCTTCCTCGTATTCCTTTAAAGCCTTATAGGATTTCCCTTTACTCGTAACATAATCAAAAAATCTTTCTTCGATAGGTTTGTCCGCTTTTGGCTGAACAACTGTTTCCGCCGGTTCAAGTTCCCTGCAAAAGAAAACCGAAAGCACGAGCACGGTAAGAATTAAAGGACCTTTTTTCACTTGTACTCCCTTTTCAGCAGGCCATAAGTGTGATAATTTCCCCACCTGCCTTCTTTAAAATATTTTTCCCTTTCAGTTCCTTCCAGAGTGAACCCTGTCTTTTCGAGGACCATTTTTGACGCCAAATTTTCGGAATAGACCCCCGCCTGGATCCTGTGAAGTTTAAGGCGCTTGAAACCAAAATCCAGGACTGCTTTTACCGCCTCGGTCATATAGCCCTTGCCCCAGTTTTTTTCCCCCAGCCAGTAACCCAGTACCGCGTTCTTATTTTCGTAGTTAACCTTGTCCAGGGATATTACTCCGGCAACTTTTTTTACCTTCCCCTTTATTTCTATCCCAAAGTTAAAGCCCGTTCCATTTTCAAATTTCGCGGCTGCTTCAAGAACAAATTTAAGGGCCAGGTTCTTAGGATACGGATAAGGAACAACTTTCAGCCACCTGGAAACCCTTTTCAACCTGATATTTTCATAAAGCGCCGGCGCATCCGTATGGTTAAGCTTGCGGAGCACAAGCCTTCGGGTTTCAATTCTGTCAGGAATCTTCATATCTATTCCTTATTCTAATTTTGTTCCTATACTCAACGTCCAAATGTCTATCAAAGTCCATAACGGTCTATAAAAGACTATAATTTTATCCCCAGCAGCTTCTCTGCATTCCTGTAATACAGCTTTTCCTTTGTATCGTTATCCAGGCCTAAGGCCTCTAGCATATCTATCACCTGTTTTGCGCGCATCCAGGGAAAATCCGAGCCAAAGAGCATTTTATCGGCACCGTGTTTACTGATGATCTTTTTCATGATGCCCGCGCCTATTTCCGAGGAGTAAGCGGTATCAAAATAAACCTCCTTCCCCGCAAGCAGTTCGTAAACCTCCTCCCACATCCGGTAAGAACCCGTGTGGGCGAAGATCAGTTTCAAACCGGTTATCTTTGTCACTTCAAGCAGGCGTTTCGGGGTCGCGTGCACGAGGTCAGGATACGCAAAGTCCACTCCCGCGTGAAAAAGTATTATTATATTATTCCGGGCGCAGGCCTCATAGATCTCTTTCATGGAGGGATCATCAGGGTAAAAAGTCTGATATTCGGGGTGCAGTTTTATGCCTTTTATTCCGTTTTCCGCAAGGAACTCTATCTCTTCGGCAGGATTGCCAATTTCCCTGTAAAGCGGGTGCATCGCTCCAAAACCTATTATATCGCCGGAAGTTTTGTTGAACCCGGCCATCCTGCGGTTAATGCTCTGTACCTGTTCTTTTTTGGTGGCAACAGGTGCGTTTACCGAGAGGGTAATTCCGTCCAGCTTCATATATTCCCGCAGGGAAGCGGCCGTCCCGGTACCCCAGGCCTTTATTTGGGCTTTTTCGGCAAGCATTTTAATGGTTGCCGGGCCTATATTATCCGGGAAAAAATGTGTATGGACATCAATTATCTTCATGGTCATATTTTAGTCTAAAGTCGACCTTTGTTCAATATTTTACTTCTAAACCGTGCAAATGACAAAGTACAAATTACGAAGGCCAATATAATGTAAGCAGATAGAAACCTCTGCTAATATTAAAATAAGGACACAAGCACCTTCTACATTCCAGCTATTTTTAAATTTTAGCGGAATCCTTATACCGCTTTCCTTATCTCGTCCTTCGTAATTCGTCATTCGTAATTATCTTTTGAAAGAGCAACTTATTAAATGGTCATTCACCATCCCCGTTGCCTGCATAAAAGAGTAACAGATGGTAGTCCCGACAAAACGAAAACCTCTTTTTTTAAGGTCTTTGCTCATATTATCGGATTCCGCGGTATTTACCGGAAGATCCTTCAAAGACCGCAGCTTATTGTTCTTTGTTTTCCCGCCGGTAAACTGCCAGATATATTCAGCAAAACTCCCGAATTCCTTTTGAACGGCTAAAAAGGCGGCAGCATTGGAAACAACAGAACCGACTTTCAATCTGTTCCTGACTATCCCCGGGTCTTTAAGCAGTTCCGCTATTTTTGCTTTTGAATATTTGGAGATCTTAACCGCATCGAAATTATTAAAAGCCTTTTTATAGCCCTTTCTTTTATTGAGTATGGTTTTCCAGCTAAGCCCGGCCTGCGCGCCTTCCAGGGTCAGCATTTCAAACAGATGCCTGTCGTCATGCGACGGCACGCCCCATTCGTTATCATGGTATTCCCGCATAAGCGCGTCCGGGCCTTCCGCCCAGCTGCATCTTTTTATTTTTTTCATTCCGGACCCTACCTTATGGTAATATCAAGATTTTTTCTGACATCCGAATACCTGGTTTCAAGCTCCCTGATCGCGAACCAGACCGCGTCGCTGACCCCGGCACTGCCTTTAACCAGTATTTGCGCGGTCTTTATTTTACGGGACCGGGAATTAACGGCTATCGGCCCCAAAATATCAAGGCCTTTTATCCCGCTTTTTTCAAGCGTGCTCTTAAAGAGTTCGGCCTTCGCCTCGGCTTCCTCTTCGGTCCTGCCCGAAACAGTGATCTCTCCGAGCCGGCAAAAAGGCGGGTATTTCAATTCGGCACGCATTTTAATTTCTTCAAGTTTGAATTCTTCAAGCAGGCCGTTCTTGAGCGCAGTCCCGATACGGTTCTCTTCCTTCATTACCTGCACCAGCAGTTTTACCCCGGGATTAGCCGCGTCAAGCAGCGCCAGGATAAGCCCCAGGGCTTTCTCCGTGGCGTCAAAAACAGGAAGATTCATTACATAATCAAATCCGGCCAGTACGACCACGCCCTTTTTCATTTCCCTTACATAAGGCAGGGCAAGCCGGGTCCCCACTATCAGCTCCGTCTTACCGTCAATAAAACGCTTGAGTGACTCTTTTTTCTTTGAGTCCCGGTCAAGAAGTTCGGAATCCACTCTTTCCAGAGGGACATATTTCATTGTTTTTCTCAGTTCCTGTTCTATCTTTTCCACCCCGACACCCGCCGCGGAAAGCAATACCCCGCCGCAGCTCCCGCATTTATCAGGGAAGTTTTCCTTTTTTCCGCAATACCGGCAGGCCAAATGGGCCTCTTCTTTGTGGGGCACCAGAGCCACCCCGCAGGCGGAACAATTGAAAACGGCCCCGCAGGTCTTACAGCGAAGATAGGAAGAAAAACCCTTGCGGGTCGCCATAACCACGGCCCTGCCTCCGGATTTAAGCGCTTCTTTGAGCTCTTTGTCTATTCTATAAGAAATTACTTTATTCTTATCATGGAAATCAATTATAGAAACTGAGGAAAGTTTGGGCGGGCTTTTTCGGATATTTTTGTAAAGCCGGCCCGCCTTCAGCGAAAGGGAATAAGAACCCAGGAGCACTCTAAAACCCTCAATTTTTCCCCTTTGCACGGCGGTATCCACCGTGGAAAATCTCGGAGTTTCCTCGCTGTTATAGGAATCCGCGTTTTCCTCTTCTATCATGATAAGGGACAGGCCGTTGACCGGCAGAAATACCGCCTGCCTGGTGGCAACTATTAACTTGGCTTTCTTTGCCAGCATTTTTGAGAGGGCCGCGAAGGATTTGGCCCCGCTCAAGCCGGAATTATAACAGATGACGGAAAGACCTGTCTTCGCCTCCAGCTTTTCCGCGAAGGTTTTAATAAGCCCGGTCTCGGGCACGAGCAGGAGTACCGAACCGCCGTTCTGCACCGCGCTTTTTGCTTCACCGGCATAGTATTCCAGCCGTTCCAAAAACGGAGCTTCGATAGTGACTGTTTCATGCCTGCCTTTTACGGGACTTATCCCGCCTTCAGGCATCCAGGTTTTTTTTCTGACCGGGAAATATTTGAGTTTATCGGGATACATACCGTGCAGGGTAAGCCCGAGCGAGGCGCAGTATTCGTGCGAGACCCACCCGGCCAATTCATAGAGCTCCGGAGTTATTACCGGAAAGGGATCAAAGAGGCTTTCGATAGCTTTTAACCCGGTTATCTCCGTCTTTTCCGGGAAGGAAATAACAAAACCGACGGCTTTGCGCGCGCGCAGGGGGATATTTACTCTTTGATATAATTTGAGGCCGTCTTTAAGCGCGTCCGGAAGAAGATAGGTAAAGGTTTTCCCGGAGGGGGTGTTAATTGCCACTTCCGCATAGGCGGTCATATTCTTTCCTCAGAAATTTCATATCCTTCCATACATCCACCTTATACGCAGGATTCCGGAGGCACGCCGAGGGATGAAAGGTAGGAATGACTTTGATCCCGTTCCAGTAAAGTTCCCGGCCCCGGAGTTTCGAGATGCCTTCCTTGGTCTGCAGCAGCGTTTGTGTTGCGGGATTACCGAGCGTGCAGATAATAACGGGATTTATTATTTCCAGCTGCTTAAAAAGATAAGGGCTGCACTCTTTGACTTCTTCCGGCTCCGGAGCCCGGTTGTTAGGCGGCCGGCATTTCAGGACATTCATGATGAAAACGTCCTCGCGTTTAAAATTGACCGCTTCTATTATTTTCGTAAGAAGTTTTCCCGCCCGGCCGATAAAAGGCCGGCCGGACTCATCTTCATCCGCACCGGGAGCTTCACCGATAAAAACGAGTTTTGCCCCGGGAGCGCCCTCTCCAAAAACAAAATTCAGCCGGGTTTTACCCAGCGGGCATTTTTGGCAGCTTTTTATCTTAAGGTTATAACTATTAAGGGCCCCGGCCTTTTCGCCGGCCTTCGGGGAAGCGGAAAAATCCGAGGTGGTTACACAGATCGGACCGGCCTCCGGGGACACCATGGAAGCCCTGGAAATAATTACGGGGCGGTTAATTGCCGCCCCGGTATCTGTCTTTTTCAAGTTTGAGCCCTTTAGCTTCAGATCTTCTTTAAAATATACGAACCCTTCTTCAAGTGCTGTTTTTGCCTGTTCTGCAAGCGCTTTTAATGCCTCTTCCAGGCTATTTCCTGGATTTGATTTTTGGTTCGGCATACTTTACTTTTTTCTCAAGTGTTTCCTGCAGCGCCTGATAGGCCACTTTGGCAAAGGTCTTTTTATCATCATTTTCTTTTTCGTTTATAACTCTTGCCCTTTTAGCCGCGATTATTGCCACCCGGTATTTATTCGTCTCCTTATCCAGGAGTTTTTCCAGTGAAAATGAACCCATTTATTCCTCCATTCTATCAAGTGTTTTATATTTTAGCATAAAAACAGGTCAAATACAAGGGCCAAAAACTGGCCCTAATGGCACAGATAAAAAAAGCGATGACACAGATGAAAAGAACGTTGAACGAAGTGAAATCCGCCTGCGCTTTGTGGCGGAATGACACAGATAAAATTATTTTTTTATTATTTTATGCCTTTCTGCGGCGATTATGCTTTCAACCGCTTTTACCGTATCCTGCAGGCGGTCATTTATTACCAGATAATCATACTTACTGATATATTTGAGTTCTTTTACGGCCGTATTAAGCCGGAGTTCTATCTGTTTTTTATTCTCCGTGCCGCGTTTTTGCAGTCTTTTTTTCAATACCGCCATTGAAGGGGGCAGGAGAAATATAAGCACGGAATTCTTGAATTTCTTCCTTATGGCCGCGCCGCCTTTGACGTCGATAGTAAGTACTATGGCTTTTTGTTTTGCCGCCTGTTCCTCGATGAACTTCCGGGGCGTGCCGTAAAAACTGTCGTGGACTTTTTCCCATTCAAGAAAATAATTTTTCCCGGCCAGTTTCCGGAAATCCTCTTTTACAAATAAATAATCCTCCCCGTTCTTTTCGCCCTTCCGCGGCAGGCGGGAGGTAGCCGAGACGGACCGGACGACCGCGCCCCGGCCCCGCTTTACCAGTTCTTTAACTATAGTGGTCTTGCCTCCGGCCGTCGGCGACGACAGGATCACAAGCAGCCCTTTTTTTTCAAAGAACCTTTTCATGGCTCTATCCAGATCGGCGTTATTCAACATTTTGCACCTGCTCCCGGATCTTTTCCAGTTCTTCCTTAAAGCGGACCACCATATGCGAGATCTCGGTATTATTGCATTTGCTTCCGATAGTATTTATTTCCCGGAGGAACTCCTGGACCAGAAAATCAAGTTTCCTGCCTTTTGTTCCGGCCGCATCTATTATGTGGAAAAACTCGTTTATGTGGCTTCGCAGCCGTGTTATCTCCTCGGAGATATCGCTCTTCTCCACCATCAGAGATACCTCGGTAAAAACCCGGGTCTGGTCCATTTTAACGTCCTTGTAATTATTTTTCACCTTTTCTTCTATCCGTTTTTTATTGTCTCCTTTGGATCTGTTCGTAGTTTTGATTATACCGTCCAGCAGTTTCTTTAAACAATTGATACGCTGCACAAAATCTTTTCTTATTCTCGCGCCCTCGCGTTCCCGGGACCTTACAAATACCGCCAGCGCGCTGAGCACGGCTTCTTTCAACTGCTCCCAGCCGACCTGCCGGTCTTCATAGACCCGGAATATTTCCGGCAAACGTATAACATCCGCGATGGTAATATCCCCTTTCAGGTTAAGGGTTTTCTTTAAACCGGCTACCGACCTGACATATTCCTTGGCCAGGTGGTAATTTATCGCCACTTTCTGGTTTTTATAGCCCTCAAGCACGAAGATAGCGACATCGACCCTGCCGCGATCTATCTCATCTTTAAGAGTTTCTTTGATGCGTTCCTGGAACTGAATAAGCTGCGAGGCCATGCGGTAATTAACATCAAAATACTTGTGATTGACAGAACTTATTTCAACCGCGTATTTAATGCCCCCTTTATCATTCGTACCCCTTCCAAAACCTGTCATGCTTTTCATGTTAACTCCTTAAAAGTCCTTCGCCTGTAAAAGTCTGTAAAGGTCCCTAATAGTCTATAATAGTCCGTAAATGTCTTTAATAGTCCATAAAGGTCCATAAAAGTCTGTAAAAGGATGGACTTTTTGACTTTTATTTTTTTGCCGCTGCAATTATCAGAGCCAAAACACCTATGCCGGAAGCCACCACGCCCCAATATTCCCAGCCCAATATACCTTCGTCTTTTTTACTGTTAACTCCGGCATTTATTTCTTTAAGCTGCCGTTTTATCTCCAGGTTATCCAGGATGACCGCGTCAATATTCCCCTTGTTCATGGAAATAGTGTCCTTGAGCGCCGTAATTTCATCGGACTTCACTTTAATATCATCCTGGGTTATTTCCAGTTTTACCTTAAAGGCCTCTTCGGTGGTTTTCAGGGCCGCCAGCCCCAGGACCCCGGTCTCAATTTTTTTACTGGAATCCAAAAATGAGTTGTTCATAAGGTCCAGCTGCGCTTTTAATTCCTCAAGCGTCTTTTCAAGAACTCCCAGCTTATCCTCAAGGGCTTTCGCGCCCGTGTCGTTCAGCTTCACGGCAGCCAGAAGTTTCTCGTTTGTTTTACTCAGCGCTTCCAGTTTGAGCGAAAGCTCTTTGTTGGCTTTCTCCAGAGCCGCCCGGGCTGCCTGCAGCTGGGAAATTTCTTTTGCCTGCTGGTCCAGCCGGAGCTTGAACTCCGGGTTTTCTCTTACTGAAACTACCGTCGTGGAAACCACGGTGGTTTCGGCGGTAGCCGCACCGGTTTGCGCCGTCATTACGCCGCCGGCTATAAGCAAAGAGACGAGGATCTTAGAGACCATTAAAAGCCCTTAAAATTCCGGCAACCTGCCCGGTAATATTAATAATTTTTTCCGGAAAAAGACAGATAAACAGGACAAAAAACAGGGAGACCGCCATTATAAGCTTTAAAGCGCCGGACGGTTTCAGTTCTTCCCTGAGCCGGGGTTCAGCAAAATACATATAGTAGGCAATTCTCGCGTAAAAATAGAGCGCTACCACACTGTTCAGCACTCCTATCACCGCCAGCCAGGCATAACCGGAGTCAAGCGCCGCGCCCAGAACCAGCAGTTTTCCGAGGAACCCGGCGGTAGGAGGTATCCCCGCGAGAGAAATAAGAAAAATAAAAAAAACGAAAGAAAGCAAAGGGTTCACAAGCGACAGTCCGGCATAATCCCTTATATCATCGCTTCCGGTCTTGTTATAGATCGCTATGGCAAAAGCAAAAGCGCCCATATTGGTAAAAAGATAAGCCAGAGTATAGATAAGCACGGACTGAATGCCGAAAACGCCGTAGGCGATAAAACCGGTCATTATGTAGCCGACATGGGCGATGCCCGAATAAGCCAGCAGCCTTTTAACATTGTTCTGGGTAAGGGCCACCAGGTTCCCCACGGTCATGGTCAGCGCCGCCAGGATGGCAAGAATAAGGTTCACATTGGCATTTTCCGGCAGCAGGGAGATAAAAGTCCTGACCAGGACCGCGACCCCCGCTGCTTTTGAAGCCACGGATAAAAACGCGGTCACCGGAGTCGGCGCGCCCTCATAAGCGTCCGGCGCCCACATGTGGAACGGCACCAGCGCTATCTTAAAACCGAAACCCACCAGCATTATAAGCAGGCCCACTATAAAAAGAGGCGAAACCCCGTACTCATTTAGATGCCGCTGAATAGAGGCAAAGTTCGAGGCCCCGGCCGCCCCCACCAGGAAGGACGCTCCGTAAACAAAAACCGCGGAAGAGAACGCGCCCAAAAGAAAATATTTTACGGCGCCCTCGCTGCTTTTTACGTCATGGCGGAGAAACCCGACCAGCACAAAGAAGATTAGGCTTACGAATTCTATACTTAAGAAAAGCATCAGCAGGTCGGAAGCCCCCGCCATCAGCATCATGCCGAGAGTAACGAGCACGACAAGGGCCGTATACTCGCCGGTCTTATTGTTTTCCAGCGGCTTGTAATCCCGGCTCATAAGCAGCATAAAAACGGCGGAGGCCAGGATTATCAGTTTAAAAAACCCGGAGAAAGGGTCGACAACCAGCATGTTATTAAAGATGTAGCCGGCCGGCTGGAAGATCCCGGGCAGAGTAAAAATAAAACAGACCAGCAAACCAAAGGCCGCCAGGTCCAGAAGGCGCTTTTTCCGGCGCGGGGGCATAAGCAGGTCCGCCGCGATAATAAGAAAGGCCAGGCCCAGGACCAGAAGCTCGGGCGTTAAGGCCGCCAACCCCTGCGAAATATTTAACGGTAAAGTCCGGAACATTATTTTACTCCCAGCGCGGTCAAAAGAGCCGTAACGCTTGCCGTAGAGAGCCCGGCCGCGATATAGGGCAGTACTCCGAGCAGTACCATAAGCACGGTCAAAGGTACTATCGCGACAAGTTCCCGGGCATTAATATCCGGGAGCTCTTTCCATTTTTCATTCAGGGGCCCCAGGAAAACTTTTTGTATCATTATGAGGAAATAAGCCGCGGTGATGACGATACCGGCGACCGCCAGGCCCGTTATTATTTTATACACGCCGGGGGCTACCGTGGAGGTAAAGGCGCCCAGGAAACACATGAATTCTGACGCAAAGCCGGCCAGGCCCGGAAGCCCGAGCGAAGCCAGGCAGGCCACGAGCATAATTCCGGAATAACCGGGAAGCTTTGTCATCAGGCCGCCAAAACCCTCGATCTCCCTGGTGTGCGCCCGGTCATAAATTACTCCTACCAGAAAGAAGAGCGCCCCGGTAACAACACCGTGGGTGACCATCTGGAAGATCGCGCCGTTAAGCCCGATGGGAGTAAGGGCCGCCATTCCGAGCAAACAATACCCCATGTGATTGACCGAGGAGTATGCTATCATTTTTTTCAGGTCCTTCTGCGCCATGGCCACGAACGCCCCGTAAACAATATTTATCAAAGCCAGTATTAAGAGCGGGATGGCAAAGTATTTCGTGGCTTCCGGAAGTATCGTGTAACTTATCCGGAGCATTCCATAAGTCCCCATTTTCAACAGCACGCCGGCAAGTATGACCGAGACAGCGGTCGGGGCTTCAACATGCGCGTCCGGCAGCCAGGTATGGAACGGCCAGACCGGTACTTTGATGGCAAAGCCGATAAAAAGCGCGGCATAAACAATATACTGGAAAGTGCGTGTAAAAGGCTGGGCTTTGGAAAGTTCTATTATGTCAAAGGTATGCGGGCTGCTGTAAAGATAAAGCGCCAGAATACCCAGCAGCATGATGACGGAGCCCAGGAGCGTGTAGAGAAAGAACTTGATAGCCGCGTATTCTTTTCTCGCCCCGCCCCAGATACCGATAAGAAAATACATCGGGACCAGAGTGATCTCCCAGAAAATATAGAAAAGGAAAAAGTCCAGCGCCACAAAGACCCCGAGCATACCGGTCTCAAGCAGGAGGAAAAAGAAAAAATATTCCTTTACGCGCAGTTTGATATTAAAAGAGTAGACCGTCGCGAGAAAGGACAGCAGGGGTGTGAGCACCAGCATGGCGACCGACAGCCCGTCCAGGCCCAGAAAATATTTTATGTTAAAAGCGGGTATCCAGGAACATTTTTCAACGAACTGGAGTTCCGCGCTGCCGCGTTCGAAAGAAAAGAAGACCCAGAAACCCAGCACCATGGTGGCGAAGGTGACCGCAGCCGAGAACCATCTTATCAGGCCTTCCTTTTCCTTGGGGAGGCAAAGGATTATCAGCGCCCCCAGGAGCGGCAAAAATGTAATTATGGTTAAGATCATGCATCCTCCGGATGAACACCGCTAATTACTTGTTAAAATATTATTTTCAGCAGAACCGCCAGAGCCAGTCCGGCGGCCGCTATCAATATATAATTCTGCACAAGGCCTGTTTGAAGATGTTTAAGGAGCTCCCCGCCCCGGACGGTAAGCCGGCCCGTCCCGTTCACCGCCCCGTCCACTATGAGCTTGTCAAAAAGGTCCTGCAGCTTGCTGATAAGCACGGTCATGAAACCGGAACCGTTGACGGCCCCGTCTATTACTTTCTGGTCAAACTTGAAAAGCAGGCCGGAAAGTTTTTTTACCGGCTTGACTATGACGGCCCCGTAGAACTCGTCAATATAATATTTGTTGGCAAGCAGGCGGTAAAGGCCGGGGAATTTTTCCGTAATATAGTCCGGGGATATTTTTTTCAGGTAATACATGAAGAACGCGAGCGCAATACCCAGCAAGGCGGCGGTTAAGGACATATACATGACAAAATGGCCGGACGCGCCTTCCTCCGCGGCCCCGCCTGAAAAGAATACCAGTTTCTCAAAAACCCGGCCCAGAACAAGCAGATACCCTGAAACAACCGAAAGCAGGGCAAGTACCATTAAGGGCACGGTCATGCTTTTCGGCGATTCGTGCGGGTGCAGGTCGGTCCGCGTTTTCCCGGTAAAGGTCATAAAGAATAATCTGAACATATAAAAAGCCGTCATAAAAGCGGTAAGAGTGCCTGTCCAGTAGATAAGCAAATGCCCGCTGTTATAGGCGGCGGAAAGCACCTCTTCCTTAGAGTAAAAACCCGAGAACGGAGGGATCCCGGCAATGGCCAGGCAGGCAATGAGAAAAGTGCCCATGGTGATCTTCATCTTCTTACCCAGCCCGCCCATCTCTCTTATATCCTGCGTGCCGGCGCCGTGAATTACGGAACCGGCGCCCAAAAAGAGCAGCGCCTTAAAAAACGCATGCGTCGTAAGATGGAACATACCGGCAGTATAACCCCCGACCCCGAGCGCCATGATCATATAACCCAGCTGGCTTATAGTAGAGAAAGCCAGTACTCTTTTAATATCGTTGGCAACAAGCGCCATTGAGGCCGCGAAGATAGCGGTGAAAGTACCGGTATAGGCAACGACTTCCAGGGCCAGCGGAGCGTGCGCGTAGATAAAGAAGGTACGGGCAACCAGATAGACCCCCGCGGCAACCATTGTAGCGGCATGAATAAGCGCCGAGACCGGCGTCGGGCCTTCCATCGCGTCAGGCAGCCAGACGTGCAGAGGAAATTGCGCGGATTTTCCGACCGCGCCGCAGAAGATAAGTATCCCTATCAGGTTAAGCGTATTTTCAGGAATAGCCCCGGAACCGGCGAGCAGCGCCAGGTCCTTAAAATTGAAGGTCATTCCGGCCGAAAATAAAAGCATCAGCCCTATAAAAAAACCAAGATCCCCGACCTTGGTGGTAATAAAGGCTTTTTTACCGGCATCCGAAGCGCTCTTTTTTTCATACCAGAAACCAATGAGCAGATAGGACATCAGCCCCACCAGTTCCCAGCTGATAAAAAGGAGCAAAAAGTTATTGGCAAGTATAAGTCCCAGCATGGCGACGGTAAATAAAGACAGATAGGCGTAATACCTGGAATACCGCGGATCCCCGTGCATGTAGCCGAGGGAATAGATCTTCACCAGAAGGCTCACGGTCGTTACCACTACCAGCATCACGGCGGTAAGGCCGTCCAGCATAAGCCCGAGCTGAATGCCCAGAAAACCGAAATTAAGCCAGTTGAATTTAAACTCCACCGCCTGCTCTCCGGACAGGAGCATACCCGCGAACAAACAGACGGAGATCAGAAACGAAACGGAAACTGCGGCTATTGAGATATACGCGGCTTTCCCGCCCAGCTTTTTACCAAAAAAAATATTTAGCACAAAAGCCAGCAGAGGCAGGACGGGTATAAGTATGAGTAAAGGGAGCAGTATTTCTTTTACCATTTCAAAAGGTCCATCTTTTCGACATAGACCGACTTTATCTTCCGGTATATGGAAAGAATAAGCGCCAGGCCGACCGCGGTCTCGGCCGCCGCCAGGGTAATAATGAAAATAGGGAACACGATCCCGATATTTTGTTCCAGGGCCAGGAATTTGTTAAACGCTACAAGATTGATATTGGCCGAGTTGAACATGATCTCTATGGACATTAAGATGCCTATCGCGTTCCTTCTGGTGAGCACGCCATAAACACCTATAAGGAAGAGCACCAAACTGACAATTATTATCGTGTAAAAGAAAAGGTCATTCATCTTTCTTGCCCACCAGGACCATGGCTCCGATAAGCGCGCCCAGAAGTACCAGGGAGGCCACTTCAAACGGAAGGACATAGATGGTCATTAAGAGCCGGCCGATATCTTTTGTAATTCCGCCCTCGGCCAGCGGCCTTTCAAAACCTTTAAGCCCCGAAGTAAGGAGCACGTAGGCCAGCAGGCAAAAAAGAAAGCTGCAGACAAGCAGGGCAGGGAATTTCTGTTCATTTGTCTGCTGGATAAGCCGGCTGGAAACCCTCGAAGTCAGCATTACCGCAAAGAGGATAAGGACGATAACGCCGCCTATGTATAAAAGTATCTGGACAATTCCGAGAAAATCGGCGTCAAAAATGAAGAACATTGCGGCGACGGACAGCAGGAAGGCCGCCAGAAAAAGCGCTCCGTGCATAACGCTTTTAACGGTTACCACAAGCAGGGCGGAAGCTATTGCAGCTACCGCGAACAATAAAAAGAAGCCGTAGGTAATGAGTTGTCCATTAATAAACGAAAAAATCATTAGAACCGCCTTTTTCATCCTTGCAAATGCAGGAAAATACCTTATAGATAATAACTTATGAACTACCCGGAAGGTAATTCACAAGGCATTTAATCTTACCATTTTAACGGTATTTTTATCAAGGACAAACTGGGAAGGAAAATACGTATCTTAAAGCGTTTTACCGTGAAAATCTTTTCCTTTATAGACCTTATAGACTTTTGGACTTTATGGACATGGCGCCCGGCCGCCGGCTACCACCCTCCCCCGCCTCCGCCCCCGCCGCCTCCGCCGGAACCCCCGCCCCCGCTAAAGCCGCTGCTTGAACCCGGAGGGGTTGAAGCGGCCGAGACCGCGGAATTGAAGGAACCTGAAAAATCCGAAGCAAAACTTCCGGCGTAGAAACCCGCGCCAAGCGCCGCGCCCGTATACCAGCCCGGCCTGTAAACCGCTTTCTCTTCACCGGCCGCGGCCAGGGTCTCCGCGAATTTCTCCGACCACTTTTTTTCAACACCCAGGGCCATCGCGTAAGGCAGGAACTTTTCATACAAGGCCTGGTTTATCTTAACGGCATAATCAAGAGACTCCTTTTCGGATACGGAAAGGAACCGCTTAAAACCCTCTATCTCGTCCAGGGCCTTCCTTCCCAATAAAGTCGGGGCTTTTAAGAGATAATAAAATAAGGCATTCAGGGCCAGAGCCAGAAGGAAAAATACCAGAAAAAATACTGAAGTCGCTTTTACCAGCATGAAGCAGCCAAAAACTTCGCCGGCAAAGAAAGGCACGGAGAAAAGAGTGATAAAGACCGCCCCGCCCAACCCGGTAAGGCCTCCGGAAACAGCTTTTTTCCACGCGGAGAAAACTGCCGCCCCGAGCGCGATGACCCCGAGGGTCCACAGGCTCAGCCAGACAAACATGAAAGCAAGCATCTGAATACTGCCTTCAGAGAGCGCGCTGGAGATGCCGGCGGTAAGGACACAGACGAGGGAAATAATAATTCCGGGCACCGTGTATTTATAATTGGTAATAAAATATCTGTTCTCGTATTCCCTGGCAAGTTCCGCCTTAAAATCCGCGATCATTGTTTTTATAGTTGCAGCTTTTTTGTTATCAAAAACAAACCAGTATTTTAGATCAGGAATGTCTTTTGCCAGAAATTTTTCATCTGAAGACAGCAAAGAAATATCTTCATTCTTTCCTTTTACCTGATAATATTCACCTTCTTTGGATATGGTGAGATAACCTTTTACCGCCATGCTTACCAGCGCAGCCGCGAAAGTTTCGTTATCAAAGCCCATCCTTACCATATATCTCATGCCCGCCGCGGAAACACCTTTTGGCGGCTCGAACCTTGGAACAATAACCCCTTTTTTCGGGTCCCGGCCGTAACGGAACCAGAAGAAGAAATAATAAGCAAGGATAATTATGAGGCCGGCCAGCATTAAGATCAAGTCCATATTATCTTTAAGCCTGCCTAAAAACCTTTCGGCCTCCGTCGGTTCGGCCAGTACACCCTTATTAAATCCGACCAGAATGGTCAGGCCCTCATTTTTCTTTAAAGGCCGGGTTGTAGTAAAAAATATTGGAATATTCTCGGACGGAAAAGAACAACTGAAATTTTTGGCTTTCGAGCCAAAAGGCCCTGTAAAACCCCCGGTCTTTATGGCATTCTGCCGCGCGCCTTCGGGCAGGCGGACCTTGCAGGAAGCGCTTTCTATAGGGAAGGTCCAGCCGTTGCCTGTTACATTCCAGTATAATTCGTCATGATCCTTAAAAAAACCGATCTGCCCTTTGGTGCGGTAGGTCAGCCCGTAAGTATGCCGGCCCGCGGGTACATAATAATGTTTGTCGCCGATATAGATCCTGACCCCGTTGCCCAGCAGGCCTGTAGACCATTTTTCCTCACCCCCGTCCCGCTCGACCCGGACAATTTCAAAACTTACCCGGTAATTCAGGCCTTCCGCGGTCTTATATCTTGTGGGGAAATCCCTGAAGATTCCGTGCCTGATCTGCGCGCCTTCCGCGTTCACGACTATGGTCTCCGTGACCAGTAAAGACGCGTCTTTCCCTACGATAACATCGCTGTTAAAAGAAAGGATAGTCTCTTCCGCGGTTAAAGGAAAAACAAGCATTCCGAGAAGGACTAGCAAGGCAGGCAGGTTCCGGATTTTTTTCAGCAGCACAGGTTTTACTCCGTTAGAATTTTGCCGCTACAGCTTCCCTTTCCACGGCTTCTTTTAATTCAAAAAATTCTTCACGCTTAAAATTAAAAATTTTTGCTGCCAGCAGGCCGGGAAAAGTTTCCGCGGTATTATTAAAATCCCTCACCACCGCGTTGTAATATCTTCTGGCATATTGAATATTGTCTTCCACCTCAAAAAGGTCTTTTTGCAGCTTCAGGAAGTTTTCCCCGGCTTTAAGCTCCGGGTAATTTTCCGCCACCGCTATAAGCCGGTCAATGCCTAAAGCCAGCCGGTTTTCCAGCTCTGCCTTGCGGGACAGGTCCCGTGTTTGCAGGCAGCCGGCCCTGGTTTCAGCCACTTTCTCAAACAACTTTTTTTCATGGCCCGCATAACCTTTGACAACGGCAATAAGATTCGGGACCAGGTCATAGCGCCTCTTAAGCTGCACATCCACACCGCCCGCCGCTTCTTTTATCATATTCCTGAGAGAAATAAGGCGGTTATAAAGCACGATAAAAATGACCAAAAGCGCGGCCGCACTGCAAATTAAGATCTTCATAAATTTCCTCCAACCCTTACCCTATATATTTTAACTCCACTTTGCAATAATAACAATAGATTTTTAGAGTTTTTTTGAAGTGAATATCCCGGCAAATATAGGTGTGCTTGCTTGCTGTTATAGTTACTACTTGTTCAAATATTCAATTGCTTCAACTAACTTTCACCAAACCATAAATACGATGAATTCTCCTTTTAAATTTATTGTGTTCATCATATTATTAGACCCCTTCTATTCCCTTCTCGTATAAATATTTCTGGAAAGATATAAAAGTTTGTCTTATTTTTTCCACTCCGCCAAGAACGGCGGTGGCATCGGTGATGGCTTGGTATTTTAGGGTTAGTAAATCCGGGAGCTTTTCCTGATCGAGCTCTTCTACTCCGGTTTCTATGTATTTTTCAAGGACAAAGCTGATAAATGACTTCTGCTCGTAACTTAACCCCTTAAATATCTTTGTTGACGCATGTTCTACGCGGTCCTCTCTGGTTAGCGGCTTGATTGCATAGGCAACATATTCCAATACATCAAAGAGATCGCTCTTTTCGGCTTCCATTAGTGCTTGCAGAGAAGTTAGAACATCTTTTCCATACCCGGCCTGTTCAAGTTTTCCCAAAAGAGCTTTTCTTGTGATAGGGTCCGACCAGATTTTACGCAATTCTTCTTCACCCTTAAAGAAGCCGGGCAGTTTGCCAAATAATTCTTTTATAAAGGCTTCCGCGGAAATTGGTTTGCCGTCTGCACTCCAGAATGAAGTCTGGACCATGTATTGTATCTGTCTTTCTTTCCCATCTGCAAGTTTGACTATAACTTTCTTACGGCATTCACAAGGCATTTTCCCGCAATCAGGACAAACCTCAGGCGGAACTGCTTCACATTCGCACGGTTTCTTCCCGCAAATAGGACAAACCTTTGGAGGATTTTTCGGACAAACACAGGGGCTTTGCCCGCATATGGTACAGACTTCAGATGGAAGCGGTTCGCCATCCCACTCAGGGTCGGAAAAATGCGCAGAGGCATCCACAAAGTCATAGATTGTAAAATACTCTTTCCTGTCAAATAACCTTGTGCCGCGGCCTATGATCTGCTTAAACTCAATCATATTGTTGATCGGGCGCATCAGTATTATATTCCTGATATTTCTGGCATCAACCCCGGTCGAAAGCTTCTGTGAAGTGGTCAGGATAGTCGGTACTGTCTTTTCATTGTCCTGAAATTCCCGTAAATGCTGTTCTCCTATTTCGCCGTCATTTGCCGTGACCCTGCAACAGTAGTTTGAATCAGTGCCTTTTTTAATCTGGTTAATCAAGTCCCTTACTGTTGCGGCATGCGCCTGGTTTGCGCAAAACACCAGGCCTTTTTCTTTCTGATTAATGGACTCCATAAATATCTCTACGCGCTTTTTTTCCCGCTCTTTTATCTCTATAATCTTATTAAAGTCAGATTCCTTATAAAGTCTTCCTTCCTCAACTGCCCCTTCCTGTACTTCGTCGTCAGGTGTATACATATAGTCATCAATAGTGGTTTTAATCCGTTTTACCTTAAACGGCGTAAGGAAACCGTCATTAATCCCTTCTTTGAGGGAATAAATATATACCGGTTCTCCAAAATAACGATAGGTGTCAGCGTTATCTTTCCGCTTCGGAGTTGCCGTAAGCCCAAGCTGAACTGCCGGCGAGAAGTAGTTCATAATGTCACGCCAGTTGCTTTCGTCATTTGCGCCGCCGCGATGACATTCATCAATCACAATAAAATCAAAATAATCCTTGGGATAATCTCCAAAATACGGTTTGCCTTCAGGTCCGCTCATAAAAGTTTGAAAGATTGTAAAGAAAACGCTGCCATTGGTCGGTACAGAACCTTTTTTCTTTATTTCATCCGGTTTAATACGGACAAGCGCATCCTCGGGAAATGCGGAGAAAGCATTATACGCTTGGTCAGCAAGGATATTTCTATCAGCTAAGAACAGAATACGCGGCCTAAGTAAACCATCTCGACGGAGATTCCATCTGGTTTGATAGAGCTTCCAGGCAATCTGGAAAGCTATAAAAGTTTTACCGGTACCCGTTGCCAGTGTCAGCAAAATCCGCTGTTTTTTATCCGCAATCGCCTTCATAGTATTGTTAATCGCTATTTCCTGATAGAATCTTGTTTCTTTTGTCCTGCCAAAGTCCTCAAAAGGAATTGCGGCAAATTTATCGCGCCAATCATTTTGCTTGGCAAAAGTTTTATTCCAGAGCTCATCAGGTGTAGGAAAAGCAGAAACCTTGCCTTCTTTCCCTGTATCCATATTTACCTGATAGATTTCTTTGCCGTTTGAAGAGAACGCCGTATCAAGATGAAGTTTTTCCGCATAAATCTTTGCCTGACCGAGACCTTCAGTAACCCCGCAAAGGTCGCTCTTTGCCTCTATCACCGCCAGCTTTCGCCCCTTGTAAACAAGAATATAATCAGCAATAAGCGGTTTAGCCCGCCCGGCTCCGGTCTGAATCTTCCCTAAGGTAATATGGTGTTCCCTCAAGACCTTGGAACCATCAACCTCACCCCATCCGCTCGTTTTGAGTTTGGGGTCTATAAGTTCCGCTCTGGTTTCTGATTCATTCATAAAGGTTTCCGCCTTTTAAGTTTTGCTGAATAGTATTTTTGCTTTGGACTATTTGGTTTATCCGTTATAGTAGGCAGAAGCATTCCCGCTTTAAGCATCGGGCTTAATATCTCTTTTCTAAAATGCTCCCGATCGCTCAATTTCAAATGCTTTTGTATTTCAGTTCTTGTTCTCGGTACGCGGCAGAAAACCAGTATTTTCTTTACCTTCTCCCTGTCAACTTGCGGGGTAGCTTGCGGGGTAGCTTGCGGGGTAACTTGCGGGGTGACTTGGGGGGTAACTTGGGGGGTAACCGGCACGCTGATCTTAAAAGTATCCCCCTCAAAAAGTTTCGGGTTCTTGCCGGAATACGCCTTTGAATACTTAAATATATTACGCACACCGGACCCAAGCTCATCTGCCCGCCCGATTTCTTTAAAAACTTTAGCAATTACAGGGTTCTTTGGAAAAGGCGAAAAGTGAGTCGGATTTATTAAGCCATGCCCATGCGGCTTATTGCTGTTTTCAGTAACCACGCAATCCTTTTCAATAACCAATTTCGCCGGGAAATGATTGGTAAATTCCCTGTGAATTAATATATTACTGACAACTTCTCTGAACATATTGTCACGCAAGTTTATTCTCTGTTTGTTTTCAATATAGAACTTATCAGGAAGATTCTTACCGATAAAAGCCATCAAACGATCATAACTGTCAATCAGGTTTGTGCTCACAATATCTCTATCATCATACCTGTCGGTATCAACTCTTCTTACAATGGCATCTGTCTTATAATGCGGCAGAATTGAAGCAATAACAGAATCCTTACCAAAGAGCAAGACAGCCGCAAGTGTAAAACCTTCAAGCCCAGACTTATAATCCTTACTATACAACTGAGCACTCTTAAGAAGTTCTAAATCGTCCATCTCTCCCCAGGCATGGCCGGGATTTTGAACAACAGCCAGTTTCCTTGCTCTCCGAATTACATCTTTACGGAGCTCCCTGAGAGTTAGAAAAGGGAATATCCTGTTCTCGGAATACTCCGACTGTTTACGCATATAGAGATTGGAAACCAGATTTGTATTATCGGTAACGTCAAAATCACCGTCTTCATTTCTGTCAAATATCCTGCCGCCGCATCTATGTACCTGGGAGCTTTCAGGCACATGTACATACAAAATCAATTTTCCGTTTATTTTAAATTCTTCGACTGAAAGGTAGACCGTTGGGGATAATTTCTGTGGATTATTCAGGGACGACACAAATTCCCCTTTGAGTTTCCCTGAGCAGTTTTCATCCACACCGACAATCTTCCCGTAATCACTCACCCCGAGCAATATCTCTCCCCCAAACCGATTTAAAAACGCGCAAACCGTTTCAAAGACATTCCTGCTCAAGTCCGAGTGGCACTCCTTAAACTCAACACGGATATTTTCGCCCTTTCTAATTGTCTTCTTAATATCAACTTCGTTCATAATTCCCCGTTAAACGCTTTTTGAAGTATGGATTTCTTGAGTTCTTCTATGTCATCAAGTTTTTCCTGATATACGTTTTCGAGCTTTTTGGTTTCAGCTGAAATACTATCAAGCTTTGAAATTATTTTGTTTTGTTCTTCTATAGTTGGAAGTGCAACTTGAAGACTTTGTATTATGCCCATTTTTAAAAATTTGGTTCCAGCACCTACTGACTTCTCTTTAAATTCCTTAAGGCTTTTTAGTAACTGGAAATACAGGTATCTGTAAAGTATACATTTTTTTCTCATTTACAGAGATCACATAGGTTCTTTGGTACGCGTTAAACTTTCCTTTGTAATGCTTAACATTAAAATCCCCGACAGCATTATTGCCAGCCAACAGAATCGCCTCACAATCAAAAGCGAATTTATCGATCGCAAATATCTCTCTTGAGCACGTAAAAAATGGATATTTGCCATTTTTTATCGCAGCGTTTGCATCCAATTTACCAGTTTTAATATCAACCAGAGATCCTAAAGACACTTTTTTTGCATCAACGGTACTTAAATAGGACTCAAAAAGCTCGCGGGCATTTTGGAAATTTTTTTCAGCGTTTTCTTTCGCTTTTGCAATATCGGCAAACACTTTATCTAAAATTGCAACTATTCGCTTTTGTTCGAGAAGAGACGGAACTTTTACACTTATTGAATATACTTCATTCCTGTTTATTCCAGGTTTTACACCTTTTGCAAGGTTGGTTAATTCTAATCCACATAAAAGATTGTAAATGAATTTCAAATTATATTGTTTCTCGTCAAATGTTACAAAATACGCAACATCAAGCGGCCAAAACCTTTCCTCTGTAAGATTAACTTCACCTGCCGAGCCTTTCCTTCCTACTATAATACTTTTTTTATTGTAATAATATTCATTGGTTCTATCTTTTTCTCCATTTGCACCGTAGACAGGATATAAGCCATCTGATTTCCTCTTGAAATCAGGCAATGGCTTACCATACTCCAGTTTAAGAATATTACCAAGTTTTATTTCGCCCCAATTATTTTTTACCATTTGAGAGTAGGAGAATCCTTTCCTCTATCATTTTCAATGCTTCTATCATACTATTTTCAAATAGAATATCAAAACTTCTTGAATCTCTGAGCAGTATTTGAGCTGCTTTCATTTTAGTACCATCTGTTAAAGTAAAAGTAACGGCAGACGTTCTCAAGGAAATATACGCTTGCGCCTCAATACTTTTAACAGTTTTTAATATGTAGTACGCAGAAGTAATTCTGTTAAGCAATTTTGGATCTGCAATATATATGGTTTCTTGACTAGCAATTAAAGCCTCCCATAAGTCGGATTTTAGTGGCTGTATGCTCATTGTGGAAGAATTACTTTTCATACCATTTAAAAACAGAGACTTATAAGAAAACTCTAATTCCTCTTTTATCAATTCTAATATTTGCTTTTCTCTGTTTCTATCAGACAAGTATTTGATTTCTTCTTCTTTTGATTTATTCAATCTATCTATATACAAGGCTATTGGAATACCCGCTATAAGAGCAATGCCGGTTGATAGTATATTTCCACTTAAACTATTCCAATAATCCACTGCTGGTTTCATTACGAATATATAAACGATTGGAAAAACGATAATTATCGATATTGCCATCAGAAATGCAATGTTTTTAAAACTAATCTTTTTCATATGTTAATCCTTTAATTCTTTCACAATATTTTTCATTATCTCTTCACTTTCCTCATCCAGCTTCTTCATCTCTTCCAGAATCTTTTTTGGCTCACGTAGAGCTGCTTCTTCTTTTTTGTTAGGATTTTTCACTGACAAATCAAAGGTTTCCTGGTTAATATCGGAGACATTTATTGACCAGGAGTTTTCGGAGTTGGCTTTTGTTTTTTGGAGTTTGACGAACTCAACTAAATCGTTTTCATTCAGGGGGTTTGTTTTTCCAAGATTTCTGTCAAGATTAAGCTGATAAAACCAGACTTTCTTTGTTGGGGCGCCTTTTTCGAAGAATAGAACTACCGTCTTAACGCCGGCACCTGTAAAAGTGCCGCCGGGCAAATCCAGTACAGAATGAAGATTACAGCTTTCCAGGAGGAGTTTTCTTAAACTTACTGAGGCGTTGTCTGTATTTGACAAGAAGGTGTTCTTAATGACTATGCCTGCTCTCCCGCCTGCTTTAAGTATCTTGATGAAATGCTGCAGGAATAGGAAAGCGGTTTCGCCTGTTTTTATCGGAAAATTCTGCTGAACTGCGGCATGTTCCTTCCCTCCGAACGGAGGATTTGCAAGCACGATGTCATAACGGTCTTTTTCCTGTATATCGGTGATATTTTCGCCAAGCGTGTTTGTGTGTATGATATTCGGGGCTTCTATGCCGTGTAAAATCATATTCATAGTTCCGATGATGTACGCCAGCGATTTCTTTTCTTTGCCATAGAAGGTATTCTTCTGAAGGGTTTCCATCTCTTTGGTAGTCAACTTTTTAGATGCTTTGAGATATTCGAAGGCCTCGCATAAGAATCCCGCAGAGCCAAGAGCACCGTCATAAATTTTGTTACCGATTTCCGGCGCCACCACCTTTACGATAGTTTTAATTAACGGCCGTGGAGTATAGTATTCGCCCCCATTCCTGCCTGCGTTACCCATATTCTGGATTTTAGCTTCATACAGGTGCGACATTTCGTGCTTGTCTTCGCTTTTACGAAAGCGTAGCTGATCCACCAGGTTAATTACTTCTCTAAGGCTAAACCCGCTTTGAAGCTTGTTTTTTAGTTCTGTAAATATCTCTCCAATTTTGTACTCAATGGTATCAGCGCTCGCTGCATCTGTCTTGAATTTCTTGAGATAGGGAAAGAGCTTCAAATTTACAAAATCACACAAGTCATCTCCGCCAAGCGCCTTATGATGATCAAGTTTTCCGTCTTTTCCTTTAGGAACCGCCCAGTTTTCCCATTGAAATTCCTTGCTGATTATTCCTTTGTAAGCCTTACCGGAAAGCTCCGCAGCTGTTTTCTTGTCTTTCTCAAGGTCATCAAGATACTTCAGGAAGAGTACCCAGGAGGTCTGCTCTACATAATCCAACTCACTGCTACACCCCGCATCTTTATGCAAAATGTCATCAATATTCTTAAATGTCTGTTCAAACATTAATTCCCCTCCGAAATTTTCACCCAATAAAGATTTATCTTTTCTATTTTACAACTTACCAGTGACCGCCATTATCCGGGCCGACGCGCTTTAGTGTTCCGTTTTCCTGGAACTTTTTAAGATTACGAGTATTTCTAATTCTTTTGAGTTCATTAATATCCTCATATTGCATTATATTGATAAAGTAATTCTTTATGGAAAAAATGGCCAACTCAAAAATATTGTACCAATATATAATACATAATACAAACAGGAAATGAATACGGTTATTTTAGCAAGGATATTTAAAAGCCCGCTCTTTATGCGGGCAGGTTTTATGACAGAAGTTTCAAATTTCCTTTTTGCATTTATTTTTTATTGCGGCGTTTTATTACCCCACCGTTATTTCCACCAGATGTTCTTTGCCGTCATCAAGCATATCAATAACATTATTTTCGCAGGGGACTTTATCCACCGTGCAATTTATTATTTTCCTTTCCTTCCCGGTTATCTTCACTTCAAAATTATATTCCGCTTTTCTGTATCTGTACCTTATTTTCAGGAACTGCCAGCCGGTTTTCAAGCATGCCGGGTCAAGCCATATTTTGCTCCCCTGGATCTTTACGCCCAGTAAATATTCCATTATGAGCCGGTACATCCAGCCGGCAGAACCGGTATACCAGGTCCACCCGCCCTGTCCCGCGTGCTTGGGATTAGAATAAACATCCGCGGCAACCACATAGGGCTCCACCTTGTACCTTAACGCGTCTATTTTGGTTTTCGCGTGATTAATGGGATTTATCAGAGCAAATAATTCCCAGGCCTTGTCTTTTTCCCCCATCAGCGCATAGGCAATAATTACCCAGATCGCCGCGTGCGTGTACTGCCCGCCGTTCTCCCTGATACCGGGAGCATAACCTTTTACATAACCCGGTTCGTCCTCCGACACGTCAAACGGCGGGGTAAATATTTTTATTATCCCGTTTTTCCTGTCCACCAGGAGCGAGTCAACGGAGCTCATTGCTTTTTCCGCCCTCGCAGGATCAGCGGCTCCTGAAATAACCGACCAGCTCTGCGCTATTGAATCTATCCTGCATTCAGCGCCTGTTTTTGAACCGAGCAGTTTGCCGCTGTCATAAAAGGCCCTGATATACCATTCCCCGTCCCAGCCGGTTTTTTCAATGTTCTGCCTCAAGGCCTCCGCTTCTTTTTTCATCGCGTCCGCGGACACCGTGTCCTTCTTTAATTCGGCCATTTTAGCCGCTGAATTCAGGGCAAAATACAGGAAAAAAGAAAGCCACACGCTTTCGCCCTTGCCTTCATGCCCCACCAGATTCATGCCGTCATTCCAATCACCGCTCCACATCAGAGGGAGCCCGTGGGCTCCGTAAACACCTGCTTTTTTCAGAGCTCTCAAACAATGCTCATAAATACTTCCCGTTTCTTCGGAGCGCCCGGGTTTATCATAATACGATTCTTCGCCGGGATTTATCAGCCGGCCTTCCAGATAATTTACTTTTTCATCAAGCAAGCCGGTATCCCCGGTCGTTTCAATGTAACGCCAAAGCACCACGACAAGCCAGAGCATATCATCGGAACATCTGGTTCTCACACCCCGGCCAAAAGGTTCATGCCACCAGTGCAGAACGTCGCCCTGCCTGAACTGGTGGGCCGCGCAGCGCAGGATATGTTCCCGCACCAGCCCGGGTTCAGAGTACATTATAGCCAGACAGTCCTGCAGTTGGTCCCGGAAACCGAAAGCACCTCCGGACTGGTAATAACCGGCACGGCCAAAAAATCTGCTTGCCAGCGTCTGGTACAGGAGCCACCCGTTCGCAAGAATATTCAGTTCATTATCCGGTGTTTCAATGCTTATCCCGCCGCACATTCTGTCCCAGTACTCCATTGCCTTTACCAGCTCTTCGTTCGCCTTTATCGTCCCGGAATGTTTAATTATTGTTTCGCCGGCGGACCGGACGTCTTTATCCCCTCCGGTGGTAAATACAATATCCCGTTCCTGTCCTTCCGCCAGGGTGACCTGGACCTGTAACGCAAGGCACGGGTCAAAACCCGCGCCTACCCTGCCAGACAGCCTTGAGTTTTTCATGGCCTGCGGGCCGGAGATAGACCTGTTCCTCCCGATAAACTCGGCTTTATCGCCGGTAAAACTTCTTCTGGCTTCATTTACATTCATAAAAACGGTATATCCGGGTAATTCAGTGTTATACGGGTTTCTTGCCAGCAGAGCGCCGCTCTTACTGTCCGCTTCCGTTATAATATGCATGTCATTTTTTCTTTCCAGGCACCCGAGCACAAGGTCATAATACAGGGTCACTGAAAGGCTTCTCTTTGCCTTGCCCGTGTTTTTTAGCTTAATTATCGTATATTTTACCGGGGCTTCCGGGGAAACAAACACGGTCATTTCCGTCTGGATGGAACTTTCAAGGTATTCAAAAATACTGTAACCCAGGCCGTGCCTGCAGACATACGTATTCGTACCGCGGGCAGGGAAAGGCACCGGAGACCAGAACCGTCCCGTCTCTTCATCTCTTATATAGACCGCTTCCCCGCTTTTATCCTCCACCGGATCATTCAGCCACGGAGTGATCCTGAATTCATGGGAGTTTTCAAGCCAGGTGTAGGCCCCGCCGGACTCCGAAATAACGGTGCCGATATGCTTGTTGGCGATGACGTTCGACCAGGGAGCCGGAGTACTTGTTCCCGGCTCGAGTATTATTACATATTCCTTTCCGTCCCGGCGGAAACCCCCGAACCCGTTCCAGTAGAGCAAGCCATTCCTGTCCGGCTTTAGCGCCCGGCCGCTGTCTTCGGCGCGTATTTTTACGGTCTTTAACAGCGGTACGGGTACGGGCTGGGCTTTCGCCCTCTTTATCTGCTCCGAAAGCAGCCCTCCCGTATCCGAGATAACTATCTTGGCTACGGACTGCATAAGTATTTTATCCTCTTCCGACATCCTGTCCGTGCGCCTTACAAATATTCCTCCGGGCTTATCCACAAGATGGGCTTCCGTACCCGTGGTTATTATCCCCATGATCTGCTCGTTAAGCTGCTGGCGGTAGCTGGAATGATCCTCGTTCCAGATGACCATATCAACATTCAGGCCTTTCATTCTCCAGTACGCGTGCGCTTTCAGGAGCTGTATTACTATATCGGTATTGGACATATCACTCATTCTTAAAAGTACTATCGGCAGATCTCCCGAGATGCCGTAACCCCACAGGTCCGACTGGCCTCTTGCATTTTTGAGCATAACGGCGGAATTTGCCCGCCAGAGCTGGTTTGAAAATATTATGGCCCCGGCAAGCCGCCCGTACATCTGCGCGTCGCTCTCCGTCGCATTAAGCTGCTGCAGCAGCACCTGCGCGTGGGTCCAGGCAAGCGCGAAAACCCTGTCTGCAAGGTTCCGGTCCTTGTATTTATCAATAAGCCCTATTGCCGCGTTTCTGGTTTCGGCCACGCCCGTAACAATATCTATCATGGCTGTTTGATCGGGTTCTATCCGCACCACGCACCTGGCAGAAATGACCGGATCAAGAACAGAACCTTCCGAATTTGAGAGTTCCTGCGCGCCTTCCAGCGCCGCGGGATCCCTCACGGACCTGTTGCGCCCTATGAATTTTCCCCTGTCGGTTTCAAAAGAAAATCCTTCCGGTTTTTTCCCGTGCAGGCTTATGGCGTGAAAGAGAAAAGGCGGCTTTTCGCTTTTGGAACTTGACCGGCGGGTGCAGATTATGGAATTGCGGTCTTTCAGTATTTCCGTCTGCACAAACAAATTGCCGAAACAGGGATGCAGTTCGTCGGCCATCTGGTCGCGCAAAGAAACTTCTCCGTAAGTTGTTATTTCAATAAGCCTGCTTTTCCAGCCGCGGTTAGTGACCTTTAGCCTTTTCAATTCAATATCGTCTTCCGGGGAAACGGCTATTTCCGCGCTTGTTTCTATAGAGTCGTCCGTTCTTTTAAATTCGGCCCGCGACTGTAAAAAAGACGCTTCGTACCTGCCGGCTTTCTTTAACGCGGGCTGGTAGCCCATGGACCAGAATTGCCCCTGCTCAACATCCCTTATATATACAAAGGGGCCCCAGTTATCCAGCGTTGAGTCCACCCTCCACCTGGTTACTGCAAGGTCCTTCCACTTTATATACCCGCCCCCGGAATTGGTGATCATAACATTTATCCTGCCGTTCGAGAGCAGGTGCACCTCCGGCGAGGAGATATCCGGGTCGGTAAAGGTCCGGACCAGGGGAATATCCGCGCCGCTTCTTTGCAGGCTTCCGCCGGCCGAATACTGCGGGTAAAACGGTATTATTCCGGGAATGCGTTCTTCCAGCAGGATGGAAGCGGACCGCATTGCGATATTTTCCATGAACCGCCTCTGCATGCTGTTATCCTGCAGGACATTGGACAACGCGACAATAGACATCCCCTGGTGGTGCGACATGTAGGAAGATATTATTTTCCGCTTTTCCTCCCCGGCGACCCTGGTTCCGGTAAAATCAACGGCTTCATACATGCCGTATTTGCCTTCGAGCCCGGTTTTTGACATTTCCTGAAGATTGGAACACGCTTTATCGGGCACCACCATAAGCGCCAGCATGGACGCGTACGGCGCGATCACAAGTTCCTCGCTCAGTCTCGGTTTAAACCCCAGTCCGGGGACTCCGAACGATGAATACTGGTAGTTAAAATGCGAATCAACGGCATTATACCCGGACTCTGAGATGCCCCATACAACGCCCTTTTGCGCGCAATACTTTATCTGCCGGTCCACGGCCGTTTTATACGTCTTGTCAAGCAGGGTATCTTTGTGAGAAGGCATTACAAGCAGGGGCAGGAGGTATTCAAACATGGAACCGCCCCAGGACAAAAGCGCCGGTTCTCCGGAAAAAGTCGTAAGCAGCCGGCCCAGGGCGAACCAGTGTTCCTGCGGCACAATACTTCTGGCTACCGCGATATAGCTGAACATCCTCGCTTCTGATGCAAGGAGGTCATAGTAGCCGTTATCATATTTTTTTACGCCGGCATTAAAACCTATGGAAAACAGGCGCCGGCCCTTGTCGTAAAGGAACAGGTAATCCGCGTCCGCGAGGGTAACGCAGTTTGCGCCGAGTTTTTCCGCCCTTTTAAGCGCTCCCGCGGCGTTTTTCCCGCCCTTTTCCAGCATTCTTTGAAGGCCTGCTAATTTTTCCGGCAGCGTGCGGCTGAAGGAAGCTCCGTCCTCTTTTATTTTTTTCCCGAGGGCTTCAAATAAAAGACCCGTTTCTCCGTTTAATTGCGCGAGCCCGCCCAGGGACGGAACGGCCGTCTCAAAGCTTATAAGTATTTTTTTCAAAAGGGCAAACTCTGTGATCCCGTCAAGTTCATTTTCATTCAATATCAGCCGTTCATATTCCTCGGAACCGGCCCAGGGCACCAGGTTTTCTAATTCAAAAATTACCTCCCCGCATTGGGCCGCAAGAACCTTTGCCCATTCCTCGGTGTCCGGATCTTTCAGGGTTTTCGCGATAAGCAGGAGCCTGTCCGTGTGGTTCTTGAGCAGCAGGAGTTTGGACAGGGAACCGCTCAGGCCGGCCGCCTCTTCTTTTATATCCTCGAACGTTTTTTCGATAGTTTTCGCAATTTCCGCCTTTTCCTTCTCCTTCAGGTAGGCCTGCGAAGCCGCCTTTCTTATCAAAACAAGCACGTCTGCGAAACCGTTGAACGTTTCTTTGGAAACCACCCGGAATTCCGGCGTTTCTTTAAGGGCATTTTCCAGCACCATCAGATAGCCTATTAAATTACCGCTGTCCACGGTCGACACATAATGCGGGGCCATGACGTCAAGTGTTCTCGTATCATACCAGTTGTATAAATGCCCGCGGTACTTCTCCATTTTCTCGAGAGCGGTAAACGCATTTTCGACGCGCGTGAGGAAACCGGAGTTTTGCAGGTATTGAAAATCCCTGGCCGCCGTGCAGGAAAGCAGATACAGCCCGATATTGGTCGGCGAGGTCCTGTGCGCGGTCCTTTCTACGGGGCCTTCCTGGTAATTGTCCGGCGGGATCCAGTTATCCTCCTGCCCCACAAATACTTCGTAATATCTCCATATTTTTCTTGCCAGCGCTCTCAGGTATTGTTTTTGTTTGCGCCCCAGGTACACCTTGTGTTCCACGATCTGCCTGCTTATTGACCAGGCGATCAGCGGGGACGCGAACCAGGCCCCGAGCAGAAGCCACGAGGAAAACAAGGTAGTATAGGAATACGACAGCATGAAAATAAAAAGCACCAGGGCTACCGCCGGGGCAAACCACATTGAGACAATTACGCCGGCAAGGCTTTCGTTGAATTCCAGCGCAAGTATGCCTGCCGGTTTCCATTCAAGCAATTTCCTGTGTGAAATATACATCCTGAAATTCGCAGTTATTACCGCGTGAAATAAATAATACGCTTCATACGGCAGGACTATCAAAGAGATGGCCGCCTGCGCGAGCCGCGTGGTGATGGAACGGATAATACTGTCCAGATAGGATTTGAAGGACATATCTTCCGGTTTTTGTAAAATATCCCTGCCGACCGAAAGGAGGGTCGGGACCAGCAGGACCATCACGACAAAAAAGCTCCAGAGGAACGGATGCAAAAATACGGTCCAGCCCAGGACCAGTAAAACAAGCATGGCCCCGGGGATAAGGCTGCGCCGCAAGTTGTCAAATATTTTCCACTGGTTAAGGAGCGAAAGCGGATTTTTTCTTTTTGCTTTTTTTTCATCAAGGACATTCCGGAGCAGCCACCCGGAGATCTGCCAGTCCCCCCTGGTCCACCTGTGCCTTCTATATGCGTCCTCCACCAGCCCTGCCGGATATTTTTCATACAAGACCACATCACTTACGATCCCGGACCTTAAATAGCAGCTTTCGATCAGGTCGTGGCTCAAGACCAGATTTTGAGGAAAAACCCCTTCCATAAGCTCCGCGAACACCTCGACCTCATATATTCCTTTTCCAAAAAACGAACCTTCGGAAAAAATATCCTGATAGACATCCGACACGGCCCGGGTATACGGGTCAATGCCGGTTTCACCCCCGAAGATCCTGGAAAACAGGGAGACATTGAGGCTCTCGATGGTTATCCCGAGCCGGGGCTGCAGGATCCCGTAACCTTCCGTTACTTTTCCTTTTTTTCTGTCTATTACCGCCGCGTTCAGCGGATGCGCGAGGACCGAAGCCATTTTTCTTACCGAATCCAGGGGCGCGTGGGTATCGGTATCAAGCGTGACCACATATTTGACGGTCTTAAGTATCCCTCTTTCCCCGATAACCAGGCTCTCGCTCCCTGCTTTTTCCCTGCCCCTTATGAGTTCATTGAGTTCCGCAAGCTTCCCTCTTTTTCTTTCATGGCCCATCCAGGCCTGTTCGGACTCATTCCATTTTCTGGCCCGGTGTATGAGGAAAAAAATACTTTTTCTTTCTTCCTGGTTTTTTTTGTTCAGATCCTCGATCCCGTTCCTTACGTATTCAAGCAGTTCCCGGTCCTTTTCCGTTTCCCTGACCGCGGCATCGGCAAAATCCGTGAGCAGCGCGAAATATATATTCTTATCCTTGTTCGCGTAATATTCTATCTCAAGCTTTTCCAGCAGCCTGTCTATATTTTCCCTGCTGAAAATAATGGTCGGTACGGCTACCAGGGTCCGGAACTCATCGGGGACCCCCGCGGAAAAATCCATTTTGGGAAGGACTTTGGGCCTTACAAATACCGTTATGAACCAGTTAACAAGAGAGATCCCGAGATTGAACGCGCAGAAAAGTATAAGGCTGCCTGCGGCGAAAATATGCCATAATGGGCTGTTATAAGGAAAAAGGAACGAAATTACCGCGGCTGAGAGAAGCAGGGTGACAACCGTAACGGCGCCTGCATAAAAAAAGAACGGTTTCTTTTTCAACAACCCGGCAGCAGTATCTTTAAGGCCCCGGCGGTACTGCACCTGTTTTTCAAGTTCCGGGAGCCCCCGGTCTATTAAAAAATAGCCCGCATGGCAGTATTTATTCTTCTCCCCGGCTTCAGTCCTTTCTGCCGCCAGCTTGACGCATTTGGCCGCGATCTCCTTCTCCGAAAAAATACTTTTTCTGGCCAGCTTTTCAATAACATGCCTGTATATATCCCGGGTATCAAAATTCATTTTGCTGTAAAGCCCGGCAGGATCTCCCGCCAGGAGGGAATGAACCGAACTCATATTCTCGACAAACTCGTTCCAGTCGAGCGAATCAAGTAGTCTGAGGCTGTTGATACTGTTACCGACGGAAACCTGGTCCATGGCCTGCTGCTGGCTTTCAAGCATCACCAGCTGTTCTAAGGTCGTGCCCTGCTCAAAAACCCGCTGCTGCAGCCAGGTAAGCGAAAGCGCCAGCGCGGCATTCTGCCCCTGTATCCTTCTTACCAGTTCCGAAACAAAAGCGCTCGTCATGGACAGGCCGGCTTTTGCCATCTCCGCCATTTCTATTATTACCTCTCCGGGGTTTTCTTCCGCTTTTTTTATCAATCTTTCCGCCCAGGAAGCGGCCAGGTCCTTGTCTTTGCGTCCCATGTAGATCCTCACGCCGACGCGCCTGAGATTTTCTATCAGCGACAACCGCAGCATGATAGGAATGGCCCAGAGCTCGCCGAGAGTCAGATTAACCTTTGACTGATAGGCCGCAATATATCTGCTCAAGCTGTTCTTGTGCAGGCGCCCGTCAGAATGGGAGATCAATTCCAGCGCCAGGCAGTAGACCCGCGGGTATAAGGCATAAGGCCCGTTTTTGAGGCAGGGCAGTTCTTTGCTGAAGTTTTTTGGAAAGTGTTTTTTTGCGCTCCTGATCTGTTCTTCTATCAGGTAGAAATTGTCTATCAGCCATTCTCCCGCCGGCACTATCTTAAGCTCATTTTCCAGGGTCGCAGAGAGAAGGTCATAGACTTCAATGAGTATTTCTTCATTTTCATCAAGCCGTTTAAGCAGTTTATTTTCGCCGTGTTTCGCAGCTATTTCATGGGTTTCGGCTATTTTTTTTGCATGCAGTTCAAAATGCTCAACACTGAATACTTCTTCACGGAGCGGCAGTTCATCATGATACTTGGCAATAAGTTCAGCGCTTATCACCCTGGCCTTTATCCGTGCTATGTTTTTTCTTATTTTTTCGCTTGTTATTTCCATTACAGTTTATCATCCATATAAAAAGTATAACAGATACCTGTGTCTTTAACCATCTATTACAATGTTTGCACTGGGAATGGGAAGGTAGATGGTACCCCCCTGAAATGCTTTGGAAAAGTATGGTATCAGGAATTAATTAAGATAGTAAGAGAACTATTGCCATCTTCACCAAAGTTAAGAAAGGGCAGAGCATCAAAGCCTGGGCATTCTCTGGATCGTCGAAATAAAGGCAAACCAGAGAGCAAAAATCTGCCGGTAAAATACAAAAAAGAGGACTTAGTCGAATACAAGCCTACTAA
>Ga0114951_10000154_pt1 | contig 97631 bp, 88 predicted proteins | sample AM7aDNAmetaG_FD_88677 | JGI IMG/M metagenome (GOLD analysis project Ga0114951, IMG submission 88677) | Freshwater microbial communities from Finland to study Microbial Dark Matter (Phase II) - AM7a DNA metaG | ecosystem: Environmental > Aquatic > Freshwater > Lake | place: Finland: Lake Alinen...
ACTCGATCTTTACATGAGAATTTCCCCACAGTTTAATGAACCGCTGATTACGTGGCCCGTACGATCAGTGGTGTGAGAGGCTCTCCCTGCCGGCGATGCCGGTGGGGCAGCCTACTCGATTATCCCCGGTGGTTCCGTTTAAAGAGGTTCACAGATGTTTTGTATGGTAATTTCCCGATCAAACATAATAGTGCTGCATGAAATTTGAGATTTTCGGTGATCATAATTTCCAACGATATAAGTAATCATTAATTACTTCCAATTACTGGAAATGAATGTTCCAACCTTTTAATTTAGCTCCATATCAATCCGGGATATTATCTCATTGCATTTGCTGACCCCTGTCTTATGGATGGGAATGATGTTATTCGCAATCAGTCCCCTGCCCGTACTCATAAGTATCCTGAAGTCACTTCTTCCTAAGATGGAGACAGCATTGGTTACCTCCCCGTTTTCCCCAAGGTTCGCGATCCGGGAAATTAAGGAAGCTATCTGTTGATTGTGCTGGTCATACCTGGCATTAAGCTCCCCGATCCGTTTGATAATGCTCTCATGCAGTTCAATGATATCATTCAATAACTCCTTGTTCTCAATGATAATGAACCTTCCGCTGCTTTTTAGTGCTTCATATCTTGCGATATGCGGATCGAGATCAGTGCTGGAGAAAAAACAATCTGAATATTTGTTAATGCTATCCCGGTTTATGATTTGGCCAGTGCCTGTTTTCAGATAATAGGATATCCCTTGTAAGGTAAACTCGTAAAATTTCTGGCTGCTCGTCATGTTTTCAATGTCGCTTTGCAGATCTTTCTTCAACCCGGTAAAAAACTCTTTCTCCTCTCTCTTTTCATGTCTCTTTTCGTTCCAGTTGTGTACCCAGATCGAAATACTTACGGCAATGACAATGATCAGAATTTCAATGAGGATCTCACCAAGTTTATATCGTATGCTTTTCCCCGAAGTTCGGATAATCGAAAAGACTTTTCTCGAGTGTTTGATGATTTCATTTTCGGCCATGTTGATGTTTCAATTTTTCATTGGTTACAGTATTAGCGCCATATTACGTACAAATTAATTATTCGAAACGTTTTTCATTTTTGTGCCAAAGTTACAATATGGGCTTAGTTGATTTGTATGTGGTATGTCATTTGATCTTTTTTCTACTTATTTTTAGAAGGTTATATCTAAAAGAGGAATTTGGAAAATTTCCATTCAATATGTCTACATTCTCTCTTAATGATTTCGAATAATATTCTAAGGCCTCATCTGTCTTTCTTTCTGATAAAATTAAACCAACATTTTGCTTTGATGGATCAAGATTCAGCAAATCGCAACGTTTGAAGAAATTAAAATCACATTCAATCGATTTTTTTATGCCATTGATTAATTCAGGATCTAATCTTTTCGGTTTTAAAATTTCAATTGAATAGCTTCCATTAAAGCAAATATTGTTTGAAATAAAAAAAGCAAAATTATAAAAATGGGAAAACGTAGCATAATATCAGGTATGAATTATTCTTTCGTAGCGTTTCTCATTTTGGTTCCCAACGGTTGGCTGATAAAACCTGTGCAGATATTTTGGGATCGCCCTGGAAATCCCAGGATAGCCGAGCCTGGGTTTTACCGGCAGGTTATGGGTTGCACATTTACTTCTTCACAAACATTGTTACCTCTGTTGCTTTATTGCTTATTAGTTTTACTACGTAAACTCCTTTTTCGAGTCCACTGATATCGAGTTCCGTAATATCTTTCTTTAAAGGTTGTTGAGAACGTAATTCACCTTGAATATTGTAAATTGAAACTACCGTGTTTTCAACAGGGGAATACTTCATGAATCTTATATTTATCTTATCTGATGAGGGGTTTGGATAAGCTGCTAACCTTCTGTTTTCTTTTATATCTTCAATGCTTCCGATTATTTCAGATAATCGACGTTTCCAAATGCCATGATAACCTGTGCCGGCAAATAAAGTATCTCCGATAATTGCTAAAGACATTGCATTGATGCAGCCGGTATTCATCCAATTTAATCCATAATCATTGGATTTATACACCCCATTGGCAGTCGCAAGAAAGACTGTCCCGTTGAAAGCGATAAACTTTTGAGGATAATTGTGCCCTTGATCGTTTAAGCCATTGCCTGCTGTCCAGCTGTTACCATTGTCGGTTGAAACATATACGTTTCCTGTTCCCATATCACCGTCCGATGCGGCAAATATTGTATGGTAATCTAAACCAAATTTGCGTATCCGGGTATCGATTAGACCCGTGGCAGGATCTATAAGTGTCCAAATCGCTCCGTTATTGTTTGATTTATATACACCGGCAACGGTTTGTGAGACAATACCTGATATAATGGTATCCCCGGTGGCAATAACAGAAGTAGCCTGAACAGTACCCGCCAAACTGATGTTTTCCCAGGTTGTAGCATTGTCCGTGGAATGAAAGATACCACCGGTTCCGCATACATATAAGTCGGTATTATTTTTTATCAAATCGAGTACAGGAAAACTTGATGGTAATCCATTATTTTTAACTATCCAGGTATTCCCTTTGTCGGATGACAAATAGACCCCTTGTCCCCATGTGCCTGCATACAAATATCCTCCATCTGTAATCAAAGGGGAAGCACCTGTTCCTAAATTTGTATTTTTCACCGACCACGTAACTCCATGGTTTGTTGAAGTAAAGAGTCCTGGGGTCATATCGTAAACATTCCCGGTGCTTGACACGATCATTGTATCATTGATAACAATCATGGATGATGCGTTTCCGTTTGCTGAATAACCGCCCAATTGTTGCCATTGAGCATTCCCAAGGCTACAAATGCATGCTAAAATTGCAGTCAAAGTAATTTGTTTGTTCATAAATTCTTCCTTAAAAAGTTAGTACTCAGTTTTCCGTTTATAACCTAAAACGTTGCAGATAAGCCATGTGCGGTGATCTCTTGATTGTGTTGACAATCCCGGCAGTATGCGGTATGGGCTTAATTGCTGTGCCAATGGATCAGGAAAATTCCGGATGAATTGTTATCAATTATCTTCTCATTCCAATTACATTTTGATATTTTGCAAACGGCATAACATATATAAATGTGATTTTATCATTGGTTTCAAATTTCCCGGAAAAGCCTAAACCAAGTCCTGAGGAGGTTGGTTTAGACAGTGTGCCATCTTCTCCAATGATGGCCTCAGCCCATCCGTTTTGAGTATAATATATCTTAATTTGTTTTGCATCTGTTCCCTTGGTGATCATACCAGCGTAATTAAACGCCGTATCATAGTGAACGCTGTCCCCACCCGGATAACCAGTATCTTCATTGATGGAAAAAGTGAAATTACCCGTATATCTATCCCGGTAGTCTATATTTTTTTGACAACCAGGTGTAAATACAATGAGGATAAAAATAAATACAATTTTTAAACAGTTTGTTGCCATGTGTTTTTTATTTATATCCGCTAACGCCGGTTCGTTGGTGAAAGTTAATTATTCAAATTCAACTTTCTCAATTACGAAATGGACATAATGCAAAACCCCCTCTGATAAATTCCAATATCCATCATAAATCGTATTAATCTTCAATCCGTTAAAGTCTTTAACCTCGTTGCTTTTACTTACAAACTTTTCCAGCGTCCCCCGTCCATTTCCTCTATCATAATATCTATCTGCCATGAATTTTTCCAAAGCCCCGTCTGCCCTAAAAAGCAATTGAGCGTTTGCGCTTAAACCTGCATCATTTATAATACATTCAGCAAAATTAGAATCATCCCAATAAATCCTTTTTAACCGCCACTATGGATTTCATGCATTATGACTTCATGTTGGGTCTCGTTACCCGTTCAGGGGAAGCATTATTTTTTGGAAGACGTTAATATAGATTTTCTTTTTTAAAGGTAAATTTTTTCCCATCCTGCATTTCAATGGTGTAAATGTCCTCTTTTGTCAATAACTGATACATCATCAGTTCACAATAATCTTTATATGATTTGCCATTAATTGATTTTACCTTATCACCTGTTTTCACTCCGCTTTTAATAATTTGCTCCGTATAAACCAATGAGTTTACAATCATCGATTCATTTAAAATTTTGAAGGAAATGCCAAATGTTTTTTTCTTTTCAGTATTTGCTTTTTTAAATAGTAATTTGCTTTTTGTCCAACTTAAAAAGATCTGATTACGTCCCCAAAAATCATTGCCAATTTTGTTCTCACCGACAGAAATTGTGTTAAACATAACATTGTGATTTGTAAAATCTAAATTATCAGGGTGAGTAGCAATTAAAAAAAATGATTCTTTTGATTGTTGGTCATATGAATTTGCACCACTCACCGATGAAATTTCATCATATGATTTTATTATTTCATTTTTAATTTTCCTGTAGTTCTTCTTATCAATGCCGCTTTCATTTGCTCCACTATCAAATAAAAAATCAATAATGTTATTTCCAATTTTCAAATTAATTCTTGGCCGGAGTTTATTTGTATAGAAATCTAACGCTGCAAAATCATTAAATCTGTTGGCAGTAACTGAAGTGTCTGTTTTCACTATGTAAAGTTTATCGAAATCGATCAGCCAATCGAACTGTTTTATAATATCAATGCCAATAGCTCCTTCAAATCCAGAACAATTAAACAATGGATTGTTTGGAAATGTGTAAATCGATTGATTACTTAAATCACTATTGCCAATTTTTAATGAATGAACAACAAACTTTGATTGAATTGTCACTTTATTATTTGAATCTTTCAACCTTTTCTTGGTACAAGTGGTTTTATCCAGATCGGCTGCCACATCTTCTCTAATAGTAGTTACTTCTGCCCCAGTATCAAACATGAAATAATGTACTTTGCCATTTATTTGGACAGGTATTTTAATTAAGCCAACTAAATTTTCAAACCGGATTGTATCATGAGTTTGTGCAAATGTGAAACCGTTAATCAAAACTGCCAATAAAAGAAACAAATAATATTTCATTTTTGTAATTATTATAACTCACTGATTCTTTGATGGTATCTGATTTTTCAGTTGAAATATTCTTGTTGGGGTTTGCTTTATCCAAAGGTAAAAAACTTATTTATCGAATAGCAGAGGTATTAATCGGTTTGGTGCTAACGCACAATTGCAACTGCAACAAATGATAACCTTCACAAAGCCTCTGAATGCAGATTTTCTTGCGGCTGCAATTTCGTTAGCATGCGTTAATTTTTTATGAACTTAAGCACTTTCACTTCTGTTTCTGATTGCAACTTTATAAAATATACCCCAGCTTCCAGCCTGCTGACATCAAGCACTGCACTGTTCTGTTTAATGATTTGGCAAGTCATCATTCGTTTCCCTACAAAATTGAATACAGATATATCGGTTTTATCAGAAGTCCCATATATATTAAAAACAGTAATCTGATCGTTTGTCGGGTTTGGAAACACTTTAGTTTTTGCGTTATTCACTGAAATGTTACTAGAACCGACTGCAGGACCTCCCCACTTATAAATTGCAGGTGAATTGGCTTCTGCAGGTTTTCCAAGACCTGCCCAACCATGCGTTTGATCAAAGAAAGTGACAGAATTGTAAAAGTTGACTGAATCAATAATTGTCCATGAATTTCCATAATCCAGGGTATACATTGAGCCCGGTTGTGTTACCTGGGTGTCAGCCACTGCAATATAAGTTCCGGCCTGTCCTGGAACGGAGGTTAAATTTTCAATATAACGGGGAGGAGCAGAAAGATTGTTCCAGGTAAGACCCCCGTCGGAAGTGCCTGCAAGCATTGTCGGTGCTATAGTGGGTGCGTTGGTAAAGGATGATCCCACGATGCCATGCAGGGAATCTGTAAACGCTATGGTATGAATGCAGCGGTTAGGGTACAACGAAGAATTGTAAATACTCCAGGTAATGCCTTTATCTGTTGAAGTGAATACTCTCCCCTTGGATGTTGGAACCCATGCATGGTTCGACTGAATTGCAATATCATTGGTTCCGCTGCACACATAAAAAAACTCACCAGGCAGCATGGCCGGGGTCGTTCTTGCCTTCCATGTACTCCCGCTGTCATCAGAGGTTGCCACCATCTGTCCCCAGCCAAATGATAAAAAATTGTTGCTGTCAAATGCTTTGATAAACATACCAATGCTGTTGGCGACTTGTTCCTGTACTTTGTAATTCCAGGAGGAACCCCCGTCTGTTGTATAAAACAAAAGAAAATTCGAAGAACTGTCCATCCCGGTAAAATAGACAGTGTTTTCGTCAACGACCATTAAATCCATTGGAATGCTACCTGTTGCAATTGTCACAGTATCAATACTCCAATTATCCCCACCATCACTACTCTTTAAGATACAAACAAGAGTTGTGGGAGAAATTGGGAAGCCAACCATCCACTGCAAATAATCAGAGGCCAGGGCATAGATGACGGAATTATTGGCCGCCTGCATCTGAACTACGCCATAACCTTCGGGAAGCAAACCAATTGATTTTGGAACCCACTGGCTGAAAACGGATCCGTTTAGCAGTATTAAAGCTGCAATCAGAAGTAATGATTTTTTCATAGCTTGCATTTTAGGGTTGTTCATATTCACTTGCTTTTATTAAATGCATGTAGGCAATTGTTAATTTTGTGTTTTACCAATTTCTTTTATCCTGATTAATTCATTAGAAACTGGTTCTTCAACAAAAATTTCGACTTTGGGGTGATATTTTCGATTTTTTGGAATAATGACGGTAGAATCGATATCCACCGTGTGATGTTTTATCTTGAGTTTGGTAAACCACCAACGGTTCAGTTCAATAAAAACTTCATCGTTTAACTCAACGTCAAACTTCTTAAAAAACCTGCTAAACGTGCTTTCACTTGCCATGCCTTTGGTCCAACCAAACATCTCACTGACAACTTTATCATGCCGAAGCAGTCCCGCATGGGTCAATCGGCGTGCACCAGGGATAACACTAACCAGAAAGCCCTCGATGATATCCACAGGATCATATCCCCTGTTAGAGCCTGGCTGTGGCAAGGGCAGGGAAGTGATCACATCCTTGAGGCCGCTGTTCTGATAGAAGTTCTTTACGGTTGTCAGACCTCCAAATGGTGTGATCGTGCGATCAGTATATCTGATGTCAAAATCTGCATCCATTGGGTGTTAGCTGAAATGAGCCGTGAAATTAAGCAAATCAGGCATTAGACAAAAATGTTGTATTTTTATTGAATGGATCAGGATTATTCTCAATGTATACTAATTCCCGCTCAATTGGGCATAGGTGTTGGTAGGCGGCGTTTTTTTTATTTCACAATTTGCCTGTCATCAAGTCTTTCACCTGGCAAAGTCATCCCGTCAAATGTTGAAGTTAATGACTCTGCTTTTCCATCTTTGTTTAAAATGAATGAGATCCTGCTTGCAACTTCCAATGCAAAATAATCTAATTCACTTGTGGGCAGCAACTCGTATTTAGGCATATTCGGCGTTAATACAAATAATTTGTCATTCTCTTTTACTATCTCAATTACGTAATTATTTCCAAAATCATACTTGCCGGTTAATTTATCAAAAAAGTCCGGATTTATTTTTACCTGCATTTCATCTTTTAGTCTGTTTGCTTCAAAAGACACACCATCTTGATATTGAATTAAGCGCTCTGCAATTGATGACGTATCTGATACAAATATAATCCTTGCATTCATGGTCTTGAAATAAAACTCTTTTGCAGAAATGGGTGTCAATGGACTTGGGGCCTGACCTGTAACTTGTCCAAATAATTGTTTGCCTTTCAATGTTACCAGCATGGCCATGCCATGACCATAATTATACCTGCCCACATATTTTTCCAAAATGTCTTCACTTACAGTTGTGTCATTTAATCCAATATTATTTTTCTCCATTTTATCTGAAAGTATAAATTCAGATATTGCCTGACCATTTGATATTGGATTAATTCCCTGGGGCGTTGGAAGCGAGTTACACAACACGCAAATGGTAAGTTTATTTTCCGGTTGGCGTTCAAGATAAGAATAGAAACCTGAGGAAACACCGGAATGTTGAATAAATTTGAGCCCCCTGTTCATACTTAAGAACCAACCAAACCCATAGTCAACCTTGCCACCGTTATTTAATACCGACTGTGTGAAAGCTGTTTTTAATGTGGCATCCGATAGTACTTTTCCATTAAAAACAGCTTCGTTCCATTTAAACAGATCCTCTGCAGTGGAATAGATACTCCCAACCCCCAGAGCCCACGACATTTCCTGAAAGTCTGCTTTTTTTACTGCTTCACCATTCATGCTGTATCCCTGAGCCTCGTATCCCAATACTTTACTTGTTTCGTAAATTCCTGTATTGTTCATTCCCAGGGGTTTAAAGAATGTTTCGTTAAGATATTCACTTAAAGTTTTACCTGAAAGTTGCGCAACGATATATCCTAAAATAAAATAACCAGAATTATTGTATTGGTAATGTTCTCCCGGATTAAAATCGTATGGAACATTTTCAATAATATCAAGTAATGCTTGAGGAGAAATCGGTTTGGTTACATCCAAATCAGGTTGAAAATCATAATCATGGATTCCGGAGGTATGCGTAAGAAGTTGATAAATGGTTACTTCGTTGCTTCGTGGAAAATCGGGGATGTACTTTGATAATTTATCCTCTGTCTTTATCATTCCTTCTTCCTGCAGTTTGAGAATTGCAACAGCAGTAAATTGTTTTGAAATAGAGCCTATTTTAAACTTTGTATCAGGCGTAACCGGAATTTTCTTTTCAATATCGGCATACCCAAATCCTTTTTGGTAAACAATATCTCCGTTTTGGGCAACCAATACCGAAGCTCCCGGCATTGTACCCATTTTTAAATTTTTAAATATGTTGGAAATGCAAGTATCTAAGCCGGGTATTTTATTTTTTCCCTGAGCTTGCAGATTAATACTAACTATAAGGTTAATCAAAATGATTACAGACGAAATAGGTCCAATTTTTTTCCCCATAATTACTACCTATTTAAATTAACTTTTTCGCATTATCAATTTTTTCTGAAGAATTAACATGATACCGCATAACGCCTGTTTGCAACCACAGAAAAGGGAAACCCATTAAAAGCCTCACCATTGCATGTTTTTTGGCGGGTGCAAGTTCGTTATGCCCAGTGCTTTCCTACACAAGAATAAAATTAGAAATCATTTCATATATCCAAGTTTTTCCCAAGCAATAATGCCCATCTCAAGAAGTATCCTTAGTTCGATTTCGTTAATTTGTTCTTCTTTATTAAAATGGAAACATGTTTTTCCCTTTAAAAATTTATTCAACGAAGGTGCAACCTCTTTCATTTTTGAATCCATATATATGGGGAAGAAATGCAATGTTACACTGTCCCTTCGCTGGGCTATTTGGGCGAAAAACATTCCAGGAACCATTTTTTTATTATATCCATATGGAACTGGCTTGTTGCCAATAATCTCAAATGAACTATTTGGTGAATCAATACTGACTACCATGGGTGGAGTATATTTTTCCAGGTTCATTTTCAATTTGTCGAAAATTATTTTCCTCGATTCTTCTGTGATGGGCATATCTGTTTTTTGTTTTTACAGTGAAAAGTTCATGAACTTTGCAGTATTGTCATCGCATTGGGCATAACGCCCCGCTTGCAGTCTCAGTGCGGGCATTAGCAGGTTGATATTCGAATTTCGTCCCATGTTTAGCAGCTCCCACCACTCTCCTCCCCACAATGCCCCACAATGCCCCGCATTGCTCGGCTGCAGGCTCGTTGGCAGCAGGGCTTTATTCATTCATTCACCATACCTTCCAATAATTTTGGCAATTTCTTTTTCAATTTCTGATTCAAACGCAATATGTTGTAATATCTTAAAGTTGACTAATATAGTTTCTCATCGAATTAATTAATCATTTAATCCCTTACCATTGAGAATTTGCTGCGTACATTTTTCAACCCTTGATTCCCTGGTTTTGGACTGTTTGGGTGCAGAAAAATAAAGGATGTATGCTCTTTGCCGCCCTGGTGTCAAAGCTTCAAAGGCAGTTTTCAAGGAAGGGATTTTATCGAATTTGTTTTGAAACTCTTCAGGAATTATAAATTCTGTATTCTTTTTAAAATTCACTTCCAAACCAGCTTTTTCAATTTCGATGGCTTCATTTATATAACCTATCAGGATGTGTTTCAACTCAACTATTTCTCCAATATTGGTGAACCTTACCTGGCGTGATGCCTGCACATTTTCTGTTTGCTGGATCAGAATACCAAAGGTATCTTTTAATAAGGCCCCCTTGAAAAACAGTATTGCACAGTATTCCTTAAATCCATGTATTAAAACTATGTTTCTTTTCTGAAACGTGTAACAAGGAACACCCCACTTAAATTCTTCGGTCAGCTGACAATCAAGAATGATCATTCTCAATTTCTCAAATTCATCCTGCCACTTTTTGGCTCTGCTTAAATATATATCAACCTTTGGATTCATTCTATTCTTTGTTATTATCTGATATTCCATTTATAAGAGTTTTGTTGTCTTTTAATGTTACTGCCAACGTATGGCTTGCAACTGCAGCAAAAATAAACATTTGCCAAGCCCTGTTAATGCTGGTTTTATTGCAGTTGAAAGGTTTTTGGGCACAGTGATTTTTTATTCATATTGCAGGTTGCCACTATACAATGTAGTATCAAATTCTTCTGAATCTAAATAAGCTTTCACTATTGTTTCTGAATGAAATGGTTTTGTAAGATCAGTCCCAAATTGCATTGGTGCAAAACTTATGTTTATGGTATCAGAAAATGCGCCACCTGGTTTAATCAGAAGTGGAAAATCTCCTCTTTTTCCGTCGCCATAAGTGAGAACGGTCAATCGTTCAGCATTGGTTTTTCCTCTTATAAAAAGCATCACATGGCCAAAATTCATCCGTGGAGCATGGTGCATTGTGGTAAACCATAAACAACCATATATTTTCAATGATAATCTTTTAGAATTATGATTGCTGACTCGTGAATTGTTAGTTTCAACGCAACATACCAATGCTACCACCAAAAGTAAGTAAACTACTGATTTTTTCATTTCAAAATGGATAATTGCATTGTGCCCAACGATTAAGTATCCGGTATTGCTGATAGGCAACCTGTAGTCGTGTTCTGAATATCAACAAGATAGTGCATATATGCACAAAGATACTAAATAACTTTTCCTGATTCTGCATGATTATATATTTTTTTTAGGGCAGTAAATTATCCGGTGGGATCCTTATCTGATCCTACACCTTCGTGGTAATATGGGCGTAAATCTGCGTGGTTTTCGGACTGGAATGACCCAGCATTTCCAGGATGTACCGGAAGTTGGTGTTGTGCTCAAACCAGTGATTTCAAAAGTGTGGCGTAATGGTTGAATCGTAATCCTGCCCTTCCTGCCTTTACCCTGTGAAATCCTGATCAGCATGCGTTAGGAGTCAATGGCAAATGATTCACGTTTTCCGCAGTGAAATAATTTATAACGCTTAATCCGTTTCAATTACAAAGGTCATTCACCCCGCTGCCCTTTCTTTTGAAAAATACTTTAAACCGGGTGCAACCTTTTGAACACTTCTGCTGTCAATTAAAATAACTGTATCTACAAATCGTCACGTGTCACGTCTTTTAACACATTGATCTCATGGCCCGTACAAAAAACAATTGCATTACATACGGCTCATCCGGCAAGATGGGCCATGTTGTATTTACCGTCGATGGAAGAATGCGCCCGAAACCCGATATCTCCCGAAGGGTATGGACACAACCTCAGAAGCTGCACCTCGAACGGGTGGAAGAGTCAAAGAGGTATGGCCGATGGGCAATCTGCGACCCGGAGTTGAATGAATTTTACGCAAGGAAAGCAGCGGACAAACATGGTTTGGGAGCCTGGCATATGGCCATCAGCGACTATTTCCATCCGCCGGAGATCATGAGCGCCGACTTCAGGAATGTCAACCGCACAAAAGGAAGGAACATAATCATCTGTGCAACCGATAATTTTGAAGTTAAAAAGGTGATGGTCTCTTTCATCTCGCCGGCATCAGAAATCCTCGAAAACGGCCATGCTGACCGGGAATCGGGTCACTTCGCCTGGAATTATCGGCTGAAGTCTGATATTGGATTTGTTCCGGGTCTTTCTGTGTTCATCAGGGCAATGGATGTTGCGGGGAATATCACCATGGTAACCCTTACCTGGCCGTTTGATTGTCAAAATTTGGTCAATTTCGCATTGCCGAATGTGCTGCAATCAGGAAAGAAGAGGCTTAAAAGCCAGCTGAGGATCTGGAACGGCTGAATCATGCATTGAGACTTATTATCATCCTGTCCGGAAGATCGGAGAGGGCACGCCAGGGAAAGGTCAGATGAAGGTCAGCGGAAGGTTAGAGAAAGAAGGGGAAAAATCATTGGGAAAAAATATCTTGTTGATATCAGGCCTGCGGGGAACAGGTATTTTACAAGGGTTCTGATACAGAAACGGACAGCAAATATATTGCAAATCAGGCAAAAAAGCAAAATCATTTTTCTGTTTAACCCAGATACCGGTTTTCAGGGATAATTTTAATATTTTTGCTAAAACTCAAAGCATGATCAACCAGGCACTCCTGAATCCCAAAAGCATTGTTGTTGTTGGCGGTTCCAATGATGTTCAGAAACCGGGCGGGGCGGTGCTCCGCAACCTGATCGAAGGGAATTTCAAAGGCAATCTCTATGTTACCAATCTAAAGGAATCCATGGTCCAGGGAATAAAAAGTTTCCAGGACCCGGCCCAGCTGCCGGAGGTGGACCTGGCCATCCTTGCCATTGCTGCTAAATACATTCCTGATACCGTGCAATTGCTGGTGAGCCGGAAAAATACCCGCGGATTTATCATTCTTTCGGCAGGATTCAGTGAGGAAAACCATGCAGGGAAGCTCCTTGAGGAGCAGGTGGTGGAAACCATCAGCGCGGCCGGGGGATCTTTGATCGGCCCCAATTGCATCGGGGTGCTCACGCCTGTTTACCATGGCGTATTCACCAAACCAATTCCCACGCTGGATCCCAAAGGCTGTGACTTTATTTCCGGATCCGGCGCCACCGCGGTCTTCATCATGGAGGCCGGTATTCCCAACGGGCTTACTTTTTCACAGGTTTTTTCCGTCGGAAACAGCGCCCAGCTTGGTGTTGAGGAAATCCTGGCGCATCTCGATGAAAGTTTCGACCCGGTGACCAGTTCCCGGATCAAATTGCTGTATATTGAAACAATATCAAAACCGCAGATGCTGTTAAAGCATGCCGCTTCGCTTATACGCAAAGGGTGCTGCATCGCTGCAGTGAAGGCTGGATCGTCTGAAGCCGGCAGTCGTGCGGCCTCATCGCATACGGGTGCATTGGCAAGTCCCGACGAAGCTGTAAGTGCGCTCTTTCGCAAAGCAGGCATTGTGCGTTGCAACGGCCGGGAAGAATTGATCAGCGTGGCTTCCGTATTTACCTTCCCGCAACTGAAAGGCGACAACCTGGCCATCATCACGCATGCTGGCGGCCCTGCCGTGATGCTCACTGATGCTTTGTCAAATGCCGGAATGCATGTTCCGCATATTGACAACCCTGCATCGGGTGATCTCCTGGCCCAATTGTATCCCGGTTCTTCCGTTGGCAACCCGATCGACTTCCTTGCTACCGGTACGGCAGAACAACTGGGAACCATCATTGATTATACCGACCGGTATTTTAGCGAGGTTGACGGAATGGCAGTGATTTTCGGAACACCCGGACTGACGCCCGTATTCGATGTATATGAGCTGCTGGATCGAAAGATGAAATCGTCAGGAAAACCGGTTTACCCCATCCTTCCATCTGTTCTCACGGCACGGGATGAGGTCAGTGACTTTGTTTCAAGGGGGAATGTATTTTTCCCTGATGAGGTGGTATTTGGCAATGCGGTGGCGAAAGTATATCATACCCAAAAGCCGGCCCCGGCTGAACCGGAGCTGCCACGGGTTGACCTGGTGAAGATCCGTACCATTATTGATCAATCGCCCGATGGTTATCTTCCTCCGGAAGCCATCCAGGGACTCATGGATGCATGCGGAATACCAAGGGCGGGCGAAGCTGTGGTGACAACGGTTGATGATGCTGTGAGGTCAGCCGGAAGACTGGGTTTTCCCGTGGTGATGAAGGTTGTTGGCCCGGTGCATAAATCGGATGTGGGGGGCGTTGTATTGAATGTAAACAATGAAAACAAGGTAAGTAATGAATTTGAGCGGATGATGGGGATCAAAGACACAACAGCCATTCTTATCCAACCCATGCTTTCAGGGATTGAACTTTTCATGGGGGCCAAATTTGAACCTGGTTTTGGGTACATTATCCTTTGCGGGTTGGGAGGTATCTTTATCGAAGTGCTGAAAGATATTGCTTCGGGATTATCCCCCCTTACGATGGATGAGTCCAGGGCCATGATCCGCAGCCTGAAAAGCTACAGGATTATCCAGGGCGTTCGCGGCCAGCAGGGAGTCAATGAAGAGATGTTTGCTGATATCATGCTCCGGCTTTCGGCTCTTCTGACCGCCGCACCGGAGATCGTCGAACTCGATTTCAACCCACTGCTGGGGTCACCTGATAAAGTGGTTGCAGTGGATGCAAGGATCTGTTTGAAAAAGTAGCGGACAGGTGGATGGGTGGACGGGTGTTCATCAACCATCCTACGTCTTACGTCTCACAGTTCACCCCCCGATTTGTTGCAGAAAAATCGCAATCAGTCCGGGTTTCAGGGCAATGGTGAATATTACCCCGAACAAAGCTCCCCATAGATGGGCATCATGCCCGATGTTGTCGCGGCCGTTTTTGGCCATGTAATATTCATAGGCAACATAAAGGACCCCGAAAACAGGTGCAGGTATCGGAACAGGAATGAGGAAGAGGAAGATCTTCCCGGCAGGAAAGAGGATAATGCTTGAGAAGACAACTGCTGAAACAGCTCCTGATGCCCCGACAGCATTATAGAACACATCATTTTTATGTTTTCCATAGGCGGGGATAATGGAAAGGATCAACCCGCCAAGGTACAGCAGTACGTAGTACAAACCCTCCTTCCCAGGGAAATATGTTTTAAAATTTAACTCAACGATGATGCCGAAGGAATAGAGGACCAGCATGTTGATGAACAGGTGCACATAACCGGCATGCAGGAATCCATAGGTGAAAAACCGGTAAACCTGGTTGCTGTGTTTAACATCGTATGCATTGAACCTGAGCTTTGAAAACAGCTCTTCGCTATTCATGGCAACGATGGAAATGACAGCAGTAATAAAGATGATGATGTTGGTGATGTTCATAACTTGGTTTATTTGGTCTCTGGTCGCAAAGTCAAGAAGTTAAAGGGTGACAAAGTAACAGGGTGACAGGGTGACAAGTATACCAACCTTTTGAAATTGTTACCTTATTACCCTGTTACCCTGTTACTTTGTTACCAACATTATTTAGCCTCAATATTTTTTTGATCTTTGGTAAAATCGGTTTCTGAGCCAAGAACGCTGTGTGGGATAAGGAATACCACCAGCAATACAACAGATGCCAGGATCGGCCATAGCTTATTTTCACGGTTTTTCTTCATGACTGCGAGGGCGATGACCCAAAAAATAAAAGCCACGATCGACTTGTTGTCGGTGAGATCGTGTCCGAAAGGCCAGCCTGTCCAGTAGGCATCGAAAGCAAATTTCTGCACGATGGGGCCAAGGATCAGCCCGCCGATTCCAACAGAAATCACGGTGAACCATGCGTAAAGATAGGAGTTCCTGCCATTGAAAATGACCAGCAGGCCGGTGAGGGCCGAGAAAAGCATTGCACAAAACATAAAGAAGATGTGCGGCAGCAGGATATACCTTGGAACGTACCCGGTGTAACGCAGCACTGCAGGATGATCATTCAGCAGAACACGCTGACCGCTTTTGATCAGGGTCACATCATACATCACTTTCCCGGCAGGTGCCTGGTGGGGCAATGTGCCGATCAGGGTATCCCCATTGCGCCGCATCGGCTGTACCTGCCAGCTGTCGAAACTTTTAAACCGTCGCAGCCTGATTTCACCTTTAATGGATGTATCAGGGACCATGACCGTCACCCGGGCATCATCTGAGAGGTCGTATGATCTGATGAGCCGGTATTTGATTGTTTTTCCTCCAATCTCTGCATGCCCGCGGACCGGGTAGGTGGGACCGGTCATCTTCTGGTAGAAAGCGCTGGCAAGGGTGAAAATGACTGCAACTACCCAGATTATTATTGATTTCAACTGTGCGTTCATGATTAACAATTTCTAGAATGATTCATTATTTTGAGCCAAAAGAGTGTTCCCCGGTAGCTGGTAAAAAAAGAGTTTACACAGATTTCGTGGATATACTTCGCAGATTTCCGCAGAACAGCCGGCAAAGATAACTATTTGATCTGATATCTTTGCAGCAGATCATATACAGCCTGGTGAATGTTTGTGCGGATGTTCATCTCCGATAATTTCTGATTAGCCGCCGAGGGATAAACACGGTTGGAGAGGAAAATATAAACAAGGCCTTTGGCCGGATCGGCCCAGATGTATGTCCCCGTAAACCCGGAATGACCGAAACTTTCCTGGGAAACTCCTTTGCATGTCGGACCGTCAATCACCGGATTCAATGGAGGTTTGTCAAATCCCAGGGCCCGGCGGTTGCCTTTGCCGGGACTTTGAACCCGGGTAAATTCCCTGATGGTTTCCGGCGAGAGGTATTGCTTTCCGCCATAGGCACCGTCCTGTAACAACATTTGCAGGATCACTGCCAGGTCGTAAGCGTCGCTGAATAACCCGGCATGCCCCGAAATGCCTCCGAGCATCGCGGCCCCCGGGTCGTGTACATCTCCCCAAACCAGCTGTTTCCTGAACTCGTAATCATATTCAGTGGGAATAAGCCGAGACAGGGCGAACCTTTCGCGGGGATTGAACCCCATGGTAGACAGTCCCAGCGGTTTGTAGAAATTGGAGTCAAGATACCTGCCAAACGACTGGTTACTGATGTGCTCCACGATCAGTCGCAGCAAATAATAGCCAAGGTCACTGTATTTGTAATCGCGGGAAGCCCGCAGGGGCGAATCGGCAATACGCCTGTAAATTGAATCGGAATAACCGGTACGGATATATAAATTTTGAGCTACCCTGGTTGGAAATTCACTTGATTGCCGGGGTTGATACAGGCTGGGATCAGGTTGTCCGTTAACGATGGTGGATTTATAAAATGGGATCCAGTCCTGAAGTCCGGCCTGGTGCGCCATCACATCACGGATGGAAAGGGTTGATTTGTTGGTTCCCCTCAGAAATGGCAGGTATTTCCCGAGGCTGTCACCGGGTTTTAACCAGCCTTCGTCAAACAACTTCATGATTGCCAGCGTTGTGGCGGCAACTTTTGTAACAGATGCAAGGTCATAGATGTGATTGACAGTAACTTTCGCCGTATCTTCATACCGGGGTTGACCGAATGCTTTTTCATAGAAGATCTTTCCGTTTTTTGCCAGTAGGATCTGGCATCCGGGGTAGGCGTGTGTGTAGATCCCATTTAATGCCAGGGAGTCAATCACATCCAGTGATTTCCGCGGGATCCCGATCTCTTCAGGCTGTATGGACTCCAGCCTGGTTTTATCGGTCTCCTCACCGGTGCCAACGTTGAAAATTGCAGCAGTGACAGGCAGTTTCCCTTTGATGCCCATGCCTCCAAAAATAGCTTCTGCAGCGGCAAATTCTGTCGTCGGGTTATCCTGGTATGCTACCATGATGGCCTCTGACCTGGAGAAATTTGAAATCTTTTGCAGGGAATAGGGTGTGCCGAAGAGGGTGAGGATGGTGCGGTTGACACGGTTGATGGTGTCAATAAGCCGGATCATGTCGTGTGTGAGCCCAAATGTGTCGGATGCGTTGCTGTTGATGCCGTGAATGCCGAGAATGACGATATCAAAAGCGGTGACCTGTTTGAAGATGCTGTCGGCGAATGCCTTAGGGAATTTACGCGGAACATGGAACATCCCCATGGACTTGTAACGGTTTAAGGTTGACTGAAAGATGTTTGGCAAGGTGTCGCCGATGGAGAGCACGGCAATTTTACGATGGTCCAGTCCGGTTAATGGGATCAGCTGCAACTCATTTTTTACAAGCGTGATGGATTCGTTTACCATTTTCTGGCGCAAAGTTTCAGCCTTCACGGGGTTGAGGTCGGCAACAAGGTTTTCAAGGCTGATCAGCGGTTTGCGGTTCAACCCCATTTCCAGTTTCAGCAACAGCATCCGTTTGCACCTGGTTTCCAGTAATTCTTCCGACAACCATCCGCTGTCGATGGCAGTTTTAATGCCACGGATGGCAATATCCACATGCTGAGGCAGCAACAGGATATCATTCCCGGCCTGCAAAGCCTTTACCTCAATTTCACCGGGCTTCGAAAAACCGGTCACCCCCTTCATGTCCAGGGCATCCGTGAAGACATACCCCCTGAAGCCGAGTTGCTCTTTAAGGAGGCCGTTGATCACCTTTTTTGAAAGGGTAGCCGGGGTGTTTACGGATGAATCCAGGCAAGGAATATAAAGATGTGCAACCATCACTCCCCTGACTCCTTCACGGATGAGCGCATTGAATGGATACAACTCAACAGAATCGATGCGTTGTCGTTTATGGTTGATGACCGGCAGGGTAAGGTGTGAATCGGAATCGGTATCTCCGTGGCCGGGGAAATGTTTGGCCGTAGCCAGGATCCCTTCTTTTTGCAACCCCTTCATATACAGGATACTCTTTTGTGCAACCCGATCGCGGTTTTCACCAAACGACCTGAAATTGATGACCGGGTTCGCGGGATTGTTATTGATGTCGGCAACGGGGGCGAAATTGACATGAATGCCCATTCTGCGACAACTTCGACCGATTAACCGACCCATCTCATAGATCAGCGAGTCATCACTGATTGCTCCCAGCGCCATCTGCCGCGGAAATGAAAATCCGCTGTCGAGCCGCATTCCCAGTCCCCATTCGGCATCAATGGTGATCAGCAAGGGTGTTGGTATTCCGGCCTGCAGCCGGTTGGTCAGGAGGGCCTGTTTAACCGGTGATCCTTTGAAGAAACAGACACCACCGATGTTGTTGTTTTTAACGACCCGGAGAAGGCTGTCGTTATATACGGAATCTTTCCATGAATAGGCCCTGATGATCAGCAACTGGGCGATGCGTTGTTCAGTGGAGAGCGAAGCATAGACAGAGTCCACCCAATTGTTTTCCACCCCCTGGCTTCTGCCCGGAGTGGCTGACAGAATAACAAATACCGGTAAAAGAAATATATATTTCATCGCCGCACAAAAGTCATAACTTTCAATCTCAATTTCACACAACAGCAATCAAATCTTTTCTTTTTTTATCAACATGCACCCGACCTGCTGTTCTTATTATAATATCTTTGCTTTGGTTTCGTTTTCACAAGAACAAATTCACTGTCACGCGTCACGTGTCATGTTTTTCATAAATCTTCAACTACAGCAATGCTTTCAATTCAGGAACTAGAAAAAATTGCATCCCAGGTCAGGCGCGACATTATCCGCATGGTCCATGGGGCATCTTCAGGCCATCCCGGTGGCCCGCTTGGGAGTACCGACTTTTTGGTTGCCCTCTATTTCAAGATCATGAAGCCCGATCATGAGCATTTTACGCTGGATGGCCGGGGAGAAGATCTGTTCTTCCTTTCAAACGGTCACCTGTCGGCCGGATGGTACAGCGTTTTAGCCCGGTATGGATATTTCGCGATCAGCGAACTGGGAACTTTCAGGAAACTGGGGTCACGGTTACAGGGACACCCGGCTACCGCCGAAGGTTTGCCCGGTATCCGGATGAGTTCGGGTTCGCTGGGACAGGGATTGTCGGTTTCTATCGGAGCGGCACTGGCCAAAAAGCTTAACCAGGATGAACACCTGGTCTATTGTCTCATGGGCGATGGTGAACTCCAGGAGGGGCAGAACTGGGAGGCTTTGATGTATGCCGCAGGGAAATCCGTTGACAACCTTATCGCCGTGGTCGACTACAACGGTGTACAGATTGACGGCCCCAATGATAAAGTTTTACCCCTGGGCAACCTTCATGCAAAATTTGAAGCCTTTGGCTGGAATGTACTGACGGTGTATGGCAATGACATGACTGAAGTTGTTGCCACCCTTAAAAAAGCGCAGTGGTATACAGGCCAGGGGAAACCGGTGATGATCCTCATGACCACCCACATGGGTTTTGGTGTCGACTTTATGACTGACAACCATGAATGGCATGGAACTTTCCCCAATGATGAACAGACAAAAAATGCTTTAGGGCAATTGCATGAGACGCTGGGAGACTATTAGGAAAAATCGAAAATTGAAAATCAGCCTGGTGCTTTTTTGTTTGTCGGTTTCTCTTTGTGTTTTTTCGCAGGGAACCAGGGACCAGGGCAAGCCCAAGCCAACTACCCGGATCCTGTTCGTATTCGATGCATCTCAAAGCATGTATGGGCGGTGGCAGAGTGATACAAAATTCGATATTGCGGTCAAACTTTTTTCAAACATCCTGGATAGTCTTCGCACACAAACCAACCTGGAACTGGCTTTACGCATGTATGGCAACCAGAAGCAATTTCCGCCGCAGGATTGCAACGACACGCGGCTGGAAGTGCCATTTGGCAAGGACAACATCACCCGTATAAAACACGTGCTTAAAACCACCATCCCAAAGGGAACCACGCCGATTGCGTATGCTCTTTCACAGGCCCCAAAGGATTTTCCTCCCTGTGACAACTGCCGCAATGTGGTGATCCTGATTACCGATGGATTGGAAGAGTGCGGGGGTGACCCCTGCGCCGTTTCCCTTGATCTGCAGAAAAAGGGGATCATGTTAAAACCGTTCATTGTGGGGATCGGGAAAAATTTCAGGGAACAGTTTGAGTGTGTAGGCACCTATTTTGATGCTTCCAATGAAAAAGAATTTCGCAATGCCCTCAATGTGATCATTTCAAGAACGCTGAATCCGACAAGCATCCAGGTGAACCTGCTGGATGCATACGGTAAACCAACCGAAACCAATGTGAACATGACTTTTTATGACATTCTTTCGGGAATGGCCAAATATAATTTCATACACTCATTCAATGCAAAAGGTTTGCCGGACACTCTTGACATCGACCCGCTCCTCAGCTACAACATCGTTGTGCATACCATTCCACCGGTTCACATGGATTCGGTGAAGCTGACTCCCGGGAAACACAACATTGTAGGCATCGATGCACCCCAGGGATATCTGATGTTCAAAGCCAGCAGTAACAGTTCCCTGAAGTACCTTCCCTGCATCATCAGGAAGAAAGGGGAGTTGGAAACCATCAACGTGCAACAATTTGATCAGACAGAAAAATACCTGACAGGGTCCTATGATGTTGAAATTCTGTGTCTTCCAAGGATCAGTGTCAAAGATGTGAAGATCAGGCAAAGCCACACAACCACTGTAGAAATACCGCTGCCAGGCATCGCAGTGATCCAAAAATCGACCAATGGCTATGGAAGCCTTTACCTGGAGGATAAAAACAACCTTTTGTGGTTATATAATCTGCGTGACAACCAGCCTCAGCAAGAAACACTTTACCTCCAGCCGGGTTCTTACCGGGTGGTCTTCCGTTCAAAATATTCCAATCAATCATCCTATACAACTGAAAAAACATTCAAAGTTGAACCAGGCCAGACAATCAATATAAAATTATACCCGAACTGACATGAAAGAATTTATCAATCAAGGCTCTAAAGATACCCGTTCCGGATTTGGGGAAGCGTTGCATGAACTTGGCAGTAAGAATCACGAAGTAGTTGCATTATGCGCCGATCTGATCGGCTCGTTGAAGATGGATGCATTTGCCCGCGATTTCCCGGACCGTTTTTTCCAGGTAGGGATCGCAGAAGCCAACATGATCGGCATTGCCGCAGGATTGACCATTGGCGGTAAAATTCCATTTACAGGAACCTTTGCCAATTTTTCGACCGGGAGGGTGTACGATCAGATCCGGCAGTCGATAGCCTATTCAAATAAAAACGTGAAAATCTGTGCCTCCCATGCAGGAATCACCCTTGGTGAAGACGGGGCAACACATCAGAATCTCGAGGACATCGGCATGATGAAGATGCTTCCGAACATGACGGTGATCAATCCCTGCGATTTTAACCAGACCAAAGCAGCCACCCTCGCGATAGCAGACCATTCCGGGCCTGTTTACCTGAGATTCGGGCGCCCCAAATGGCCTAATTTCATGCCTGCAGGACAACCATTTGTCATCGGTAAAGCATTGCTCCTGAACGAAGGGTCCGATGTTTCGATTTTTGCCACCGGGCATATGGTATGGAATGCGCTGCAGGCTTGTAAAATCCTGGAAGACCAGGGCATCCGTGCGGAGGTCATCAACATTCACACGATCAAGCCCCTCGATGAGGAGGCGATTCTCACCTCTGTCATCAAAACCGGTTGTGTGGTTTCGGCTGAAGAACACATGCGCAATGGCGGACTTGGCGACAGCATTGCTCAATTGCTGGCCCTGAAACATCCTGCCCCTCTTGAAATGGTTGCTGTGAACGATGTTTTTGGAGAAAGCGGAAAACCCGAAGAATTATTGAAAAAATTCGGCCTTGATGTGCCGGATATCGTGGCAGCCGCTTTGAAGGCAATCGCCAGAAAATAAGTCAGCCGGTTGCCGGATCAACCCATGCGCTTTGTCTGGTCGTTGCGCGATAGCAGGATCGGAATTTCCCTGTCAACATATAGCGGAACAGTTTCAACGGTCACATTGCTGGTATCCAGTCCCAATGCCCTGACTTCTGTAATGCCAAAACGCTTGAAAATGGCATACAGGTCCATGATAAACTGTTCGCGGGGTGGAAAATCAAAGTCGTAATTCTGGATCCGGTCGATGACCACAAACCTGAAGTCGGCGCTGACATAGTGCTTCCTGAGGGATTCATAGCGGCTCAGGATATCGATCTCCTGGTTATGGCTTAATTCCTCAAGCACCTGCCGGAAAAACAGGTTCACCCTGGGCTGGACCTTAAACCCGATCTTGAAATCCACCTTGATCAGGGTCCCGGGAATGATGTGTGTGATTTTATATTCCAGCACATGCGGTTCGTCAAGGATGTCGACATGCAGCATCCAGTAGAGGTCGGCCCGTTTGGGATGCTTGTTCAGGATCGAATAGATGATCTTTGATTCAACATCGGTAACCTTGTTGGCCTTGGTCAGGAAAACCAGGTTGGTTGCATACTTGGCCACCGATTCGTCCTTACTGAGGTCCTTGATAACATCCACGTAATTTTCAATCCGAAGAAATTCGATAAAACTGTTCTTGATTCGTCGGCCGCTGAACCAAACATACATGATCATGAACAGGAAACCGCCAAGAAGGAGTGTGAACCAACCTCCGTGCATGAACTTGTTCAGGTTTGCAACCAGGAAGGAGCCCTCGATGGACAGGTAGACCATCAGGAACACAATGATCACGTAGATCGGTATCTTTTTGTAATAGAGGTATATACTCAGGAGGCTTGTCGTCATCAGCATGGTGATGGTGATGGAAAGACCATAGGCAGCTTCCATGTTGGACGACCGCTGAAAAAACAAAACAACAAAAAGGCATGAAAAATAGAGCATCCAGTTGATACTGGAAATATACATCTGTCCTTTGATGTTGGTCGGGTAATTGATCTTGATCTTCGGCCAGAAATTAAGGGAAATGGCTTCACTGATCAGGGTGTAGGAGCCGCTGATGAGCGCCTGGCTGGCGATGATGGCTGCTGCCGTGGATATGAGTACCCCGATGAGCAGAAACCAGTGCGGCATAATGGCAAAGAAGGGGTTTGTCCAGTCATAGATGCTGTCGGAGTTCAGGATGATCCAGGAGCCTTGCCCGAAATAATTGAGCAGCAGGGTGATTTTAACATAAACCCAGGTGATGCGTATGTTCTTCAACCCGCAATGTCCCAGGTCGGAATAGAGTGCCTCAGCCCCTGTGGTACATAGAAATACCGCTCCCATCAGGAGGAATCCCTGGGGATACTTGGTAAGGAAAACGTAAGCGTAATGCGGGTCGATGGCTTTGAGGATCATCGGGCTCTTGATAATTTGTGAGAACCCGAGAACTCCCAGCATGGCAAACCAGATGAACATGATGGGGCCGAAGGATTCTCCGACGGCCTTGGTCCCGAATTTCTGCACGAAGAACAGTGCGGTAATGATCACGATGACGATCGGCAGCACAGGGACACGCGGGTTCACGATGGATAACCCTTCTACCGCTGAAACTATGGTAATTGAGGGGGTAATTACGCCATCGGCCAGCAGGGTGCTTCCTCCGATGATCGCAAACAGATAGGCCCATTTGGCCCTTTTCCGGATCAGGGCAAACAGAGAGAAAATGCCGCCTTCACCATTGTTATCGGCACGCAGGGTAATGATGATATATTTAACGGTGGTCTGAAGTGTCAGGGTCCAGAAAATGCAGGACAACCCACCCATGATGAAAGGTGCGGTAATTGAACTTGCCCCGCCAACAATGGCTTTCATGACATACAGCGGCGAGGTTCCGATATCACCATAGATGATCCCGAGGGTGATCAGTAACCCTGCTGCTGAAATGGCCTGGCCGTGAGATTTATGTGCTGGGTTCCGCATAGGGGTAACGCATTAACCTGTGATGAAACAGGATGCAAAGGTAAACAATTCATGAAGATCAGGCTGCCTTCTTCCCCAGGTTCTTCTTTATCAATGCGATCACCATCGGCAGCAATGAAATAAAGATAATGCCAAGAATGACAATCGTGAAATTATTCCTCACAACAGGGATGTTCCCGAAAAAAAATCCGGCAAGGCTGAAAGATACGACCCAAAGAATGTTGCCTACAATGCTGAAAGAGATGAAGCGAAAATAGCTCATGGTGCCGACCCCGGCTACAAAGGGGGCGAAAGTCCGTATGATGGGCATGAAACGGGCGATGATAAGGGTTTTTCCGCCATGCTTTTCGTAAAAGGCGTGGGTTTTATCCAGGTATTCCCGCCGGATCAGCCGGTAATTTTTTTCATAAACAGTTTTTCCGAGCAACCTCCCGACAACATAATTGGTGTTATCGCCTCCGAAGGCGGCACAGATTAAGAGTGGAATAAGGATGAAAATGGAAAGCGGGTGCAAAGGCATTGCGGCCATGGCTCCAGCGGGATCGGCTCCGGCAGGAATGCTTCCGGCGGCCACCATCCCGGCGGCAAACAGGAGAGAATCACCTGGCAGAAAAGGTGTCACCACAAGCCCGGTTTCCATGAAAATGATGATAAAAAGGATGAGGTAAGTCCAGGTATGGTAATCATGGACCCATTTAAAAAGATGGATATCGATGTGAAGGATGATATCGAGGAAATTTTTAAGGAGGTCAAGCATATTCGGATTTATTATTTAAAGATCATCCGGAGGATGTAAAAGAGCAAACCCGACATAACCACAGTAACAGGAAGGGTGATCAGCCAGGCGATCATGATATTTTTTATAGTGCCCATCCGCAGGTTTTGTCTACCGCCACCTGCAACCATTGAACCTGCAATGCCTGATGATAAAACATGTGTGGTACTTACCGGGAGACCTAACATGGTGGAGACCGTAATGGTACTGGCGGCTACGATTTCGGCACTTGCACCCTGGGCATAAGTGAGATGCGTCTTGCCTATTTTCTCTCCAATAGTCACCACTATTCTTTTCCAACCGATCATGGTGCCAAAGCCAAGTGACAGAGAAACCAGCAGGATCACCCATCGGGGAGAGTATTCGGTATTTGACTTGAATTTCTTGAGGTTGGAGGTCATGACTGCGAGAACGGCAGGCTTGATGCGGGATCTTGATGATTCAGCAAGGTTCTTGACAACACCTTCTGATTTTTTTGCTACGGATAAAATAGCTTTTCTGATCTTGAAATTGACCGACTTATCCAGTTTGTCAAAGGAACTGACACCAGTCAGCTCAGCCTTGATCATCTCAAGGTCCTGGATGATTGTATGGTAATTTTTCCTGTTCGCGAGATTTAAATATGTCGTATCTATCTTACTGATCGTCCATTCTATCTTCCTGGTTTCCAATAATAGGTCTTCAGCCTTTTTGCTGCGATCAAGTGCAAAAAAAGTTGGGGCAAAACCTATGAGAATCAGCATAATGAGTCCAACTCCTTTTTGACCATCGTTTGAACCATGGGCGTAGCTCACACTTGTACAAGTTAAGATGAGGATACCACGAATCCAGGTTGGGGGAGCTTTTTTGGCAGGCGGTTCCTTGAAGATTATCTTATTCGTTACAACCTTACGCAGGATAAACATCAGAAGCATGGCGAAGCCAAAGCCAAAAACAGGGGAGATGAGTAAGGATAATCCCACATCCATGACTTTTTGCCAGTTCAGGGCAACGGCATGGCTTCCTGGTAACAGCATGAATGCAAGACCGACGCCAAAAATAGCGCCAAGGAGGGTATGAGAACTGCTGCAAGGGATCCCTAAATACCATGTTGCCAGATTCCATATAATCGCGGTGGCGATCAATGCTGCTATCATCGCAATGTTATGAAGCAGATTCTGATCGATGATCATCTCCATGGGCAACAGGTTTACAATTCCCATGGCCACCGCAATTCCGCCAACATTCACCCCGATAAAATTCCACAGACCCGACCAGACAACTGCTGTTGTCGGTTTGAGCGAATGGGTGTAAATTACCGTTGCAACCGCATTTGCAGTATCATGAAACCCATTGATGAACTCAAAAGCGGCAGCAGATAACAGGCAAATTAAAAGAAGGATCGTGAATGTAGTATCGAGACCAAACATATTATAATCATTTGTTGGCGCCGTGTCCGGATACGCAGGAACGGAGGCGGAAAATTAGCAAGAAAATCCCGACTAGCAAGAGATTGTTAAAAATTATGTAAAACTATTGGGGTTTTTAACATTCCTGCTGTCAATCTGCCTGAACCCTTCCTTGAGCAAAAATGGGGTGAGAATGGTTGTCAGCAGCGCCATAAGCACGAGGATTGAAAACATGGAGACATCAATGAACCCTTTGGCAAGGGCGATGTTGGCGATGACCAGTTCCATGATTCCCCTGGCATTCAGGCCAAGCCCGAGCGTAAGCGACTTGGAGTTGCTGAACCCTGCCATTTTTCCTCCGAGGAAGCCACCAAAGATCTTGCTGAAGAAGGACGAAAAAAGGACCACCGTGAGCAGCAGGCCATTATCCAGGGCACAGAAATTGAATGAGATCCCCATCGTGGCAAAAAAAATGGGAGCAAGAAATCCCATGGTTATCCCTGAAATACTGCGTTGTACCTTTTCGAAATCCCGGTTGGCAAACATGCTCCGGGGGAGAAGGATGGCACCGAAAAAGGCACCAACAACAAAATGGAGCCCAAGAAGCTCTGAAATACTTGAAAAGATCAGGACAAACAGGATGACAAGGGCGAAAATCGACTCTTTCCCACGCAGGTACCGAAGGAATTTGTTAATCCTGGGATTGATGACATTGACCTTCCGTTTGGCAAGTTTGAAAAAGTAATAGGCCACCACCAGGATGGATGTGAAAATGCCCACTTTCAAGGCAGTGAACAGGATGGAGAAAGTGAGATCCCTGATATTTTTCGTTTCATCATTGAAATCGAGGATGATCCCCAGGATCAGCAGGGCGACAATATCATTGAATATCGCGGCGGAGATGATCCGTTGCCCGACGTCGGTTTTTAGCTTCCCCAGATCCATCAGAATGCGGATGCTTACCGGCAAGGCCGTGATGGCAATGCAAAGGCCGAGAAAAATCGTAAAGGTGTTGGAAAAATGGAAAATCAGCCCGATGGCGATGCCGCTGGCCATGGGTATGATAAACCCGAGCAACGCGATCCATATGTTTTTCCCCCGGATGGAATTCCTGATCTCTTCCACCTCGATCTCCATGCCCGCCAGTACGATGAGCATAAACACGCCCAGCTCGGCGATGACTTTAATTTCTCCCGGACTGGAAATGATATTCAGCAGCGAAGGGCCAAGGATGACACCCGCAATGACTTCGCCGATCATGGATGGCTGTTTGAACCGCTCGGCAAGTTCTCCGAGCAGTTTGGCGGAAAGCAACAATATCAGGAGGTTGACAATGAATGGAAGCTGGTAGTGGACAAGATGGAACATGCAGGCCGGAATTCCGCGATTATACTACAAATGTACTTCGTTTTACGACACCATTGAAAAAAGGTTGCAACCCATCGTGTTTCCGGTTACCCCATAAACATTACCTTTGTGCGATGGATTTGACTTCCCTTATACAAATCGGGCCCTTCCAGACAAGCTACCTGGAGTTGATTGCGGTTGCCTTCGGATTGACCTGCGTGTGGTTTATGAAGAAAGAGAGTGTGTTGGCATTCCCGATCGGAATAGTGAATGTACTGATATATGTTTATATTTTCTTTTATGCAAAACTTTACGCCAACGCCGGAATTAACGGTTTTTTCTTCATCATGAGTTTGTACGGATGGTACAACTGGACCCGGAAGGACAGCAATGAAGACACGATCAGGATTACCCGCTGTTCCAGGAAAGAGGTGATGCTGAATGGCATTGCTGCCGTGGTTTTTTTCGTGATCATACGGGTTTTGCTGGTTCAATATACCACCAGCCGGATCCCTTCCTGGGATGCGGCGACCACCGCAGTTTACATCATTGCCCAATGGCTGCTCTCGCGAAAAAAAATCGAGAACTGGATCCTGTGGATCAGTGCGGATTCGGTCATGATCGGCCTTTGTGCCTGGGAAGGCCTCTATTTCAGTAGTTTTCAGTACCTCGTATTCACCATCATTGCGGTATTGGGGTTCAGGGAATGGAGAACAAAACTGGCCGGATGATCAGGAAAATAGCCATCACCGGTCCTGAATCAACAGGCAAATCGATGCTTGCCGAACAGCTTGCAGCAACCTATCAAACCCGGTGGGTCCCGGAATATGCCCGGGAATACCTCGATCAGTTGGGCAGGCCTTATGAAGAAAATGACATCCTCCTGATTGCAAAAGGCCAGATATCAGCTGAGGAATCACAAAGCAGACATCCAGGTAATTTCCTTTTCTGCGATACCGAACTGCTGGTGACGAAAATCTGGAGCGAGGTGAAGTATGGCCGGTGCGATCCATGGATCCTGAAAACCATCGATGAACATCCTTATGACCTTTACCTCCTTTGCGATATTGACCTGCCCTGGGAGTTTGATCCGTTGCGTGAACATCCGGATCAGCGGCAGTTTCTCTTTGATTTGTATCACAATGAAATGAAAAATCGGAAATACCCGTTTGCAGTTGTACACGGAACAGGGAAAGCCAGGCTGGAACATGCAATGCAAATTATTGATCACTTTCCTTTCTGATCTCACGGAGATTGTTGATATTTGGAGCGTAAACCATTTTAGAAGTTATCATCGTGGACAGAAAAATCCGGGTTCTTTTTTTACCAAAGTGGTACCCCAACCGCTACGACCCGATGCCCGGCCTATTCATCCAGCGGCAGGCAGAGGCCATCACTCCTTTTTGTGATGTGGCATTGATCTATGTTCATCCCGACCCTCATTGCCCAAACAAGATTGAAGTTGAATTCAGCGAGGAAAATGAGGTGAGGGTTTTGCGTGTTTATTACAGGGTGAGTGGTTCGCAATCATCTATTATCGGGAAAGCCTTGAATCTATGGCATTTTTATAAGGCCCATCAGAAAGCATTTCACAGCATCCGCAAATTTTCACCCGAGGTGGTCCATGCACATATCCTCACCCGCATGGGGTTTATCGGGTGGAAGATAAGCCATCGCCGCCATATTCCCCTGGTCATTTCTGAACACTGGTCCCGGTATTTTCCGGAGAACAATACCTACCACGGATGGTTCAGGAAGCTGGTTTCCGCTTTCGTGGTGAAGAGGGCAGCAGCAGTGGTTGCCGTTTCGGACCCGCTTCGCCAGGCCATGCAGCAATGTGGTTTGAACAACCCGGATTTCAGGGTGATCCCCAATGTGGTGGACATGGCCTGCACGACCGCACCATCATCCGGTGAAAAAACAGGCATGAAAACGTTGGTGCATATCTCCTGTTTTGAAGACAGATCAAAAAATATTTCAGGATTTTTACGTTCCATAAAGGAACTGTCCATTTTACGGCAGGATTTTATCTGTTTGATGGTAGGAGCAGGGCCTGACTGGGATGACATGAAAGAATATGCAGGATACCTCGGGGTGCTTGATTCATTTGTACGGTTCACGGGTGTCAAAACAGGCGGGGAGTTGACTGGAATTTTGGCGGAAGCCGATTTCTCGGTGCTTTCAAGCAGGTATGAGACCTTTGGCACCGTGGTGATGGAAAGCCTGGCATGCGGGGTTCCGGTGGTTGCCACGGAGGTTGGCATAGCCCCCGGGGTGATCAATGATTCGAATGGATTGGTTGTTCGCCCGGGTGATGAAAAAGCCATGACCGATGCAATGTGCCAGATGCTCGACTTGTGCAGGGAATATGATAAAACCATGATCAGGGATGGAATATCTGATAAATATGCTAAAGAAACGGTTGGGAAACAACTTGTTTCATTATACAAGGAACTGATTCCAATCACCCCAAATTCGCGACGACGTTAGAATATATGATTGAACCTGAAGTATTTGCGCCTTTGCGTCTTCGCGGTAAATCGCCTTTTTTGCGATTTGGGATCATGTGCAACGGAAAGGATTTCCAGCGTTGGCAGGCTGATGCGATCATTGACCTGATCAACCACGGGCATCAGCCGGTTCTGCTGATCATTGATGGCAGGCCGGTGGAAAAGGCAAAGTGGCTCAGGCGCATGATGAACAAAAAACGGGGTACCTTTCTCTTTACCGTTCTTGAAAACCGGATTTTCAGTCCTGAGGCAAAAAGGCAGGTCGGTTTGCACAAGGAACTCGAAAACCTTTCAACAATAAAGTGCATCATTGAAAAGAAGGGGTTTTCCGAATATTTCATGGAAAATGATCTTGGCACTATCCGTAAATTTGAGTTGGATTTTATCCTCCGGTTTGGATTTAATATCATTAGGGGTGACATTTTAAGTGCTGCCCGTTTTGGTGTGTGGTCATTTCATCATGATGATGAGATGGTTTACCGGGGCGGACCTCCCGGATTCTGGGAAATATTCAGGGGTGACCCGGTGAGCGGGGCGATTCTGCAACGTATTACCAATAAGCTGGATGGAGGACTCGTCCTGAAAAAGGGATATCTGAAAACAATCATGCATTCATACAGGGAGAGCCTCAACCTCCTTTTAACAGTTTCCTCTGCATGGCCTGCCATGGTTGCAGATGAAATTGCCGGCAATCTTTCTGACACAAATCAAATGGCTCTCCTGTTCAACACACCCGCCAGCCGCACTGCCGCCCCTGTTTACATGATTCCGGGGAACATGCAGATGTTGCAATTTCTTTTTTTACTGCTGCAAAACAGGGTTAAATTCTACTACCGTGAGTTTCTGGCGGCAGAGATATGGAATGTTGGCGTGATCATGAAACCAATCCACGAAGTCGCTTTGGATCGTGAAGGAATCAGGGATTCGGATATCACCTGGATGCCACCCGCATCCCATTCGGCTTACCTTGCCGATCCTGCCGGTTTCATGGAGCAGGGCACACTGCACATCCTTGCGGAGCATTACCGTTATTTCACCCAAAAGGCATCCATTGACGAGATCCGCTGGGCAACCGACCCCGTCAGGGTTACAGACCCCGTCAGGGTTACCGACCCCGTCAGGGTGATCGATAGCGAAAACCACCTTTCGTATCCATATATCATTGAATATCATGGCGATGTGTTTTGCCTGCCTGAATCTCATGCGTCCTCAGGCATCACCCTCTATCGCCGGGACCCTACAACCGCGAAGTTTTGCAAAGATCATACCCTGGTCGATCACGTGAAAGCCATCGATCCTACCTTATTCTGCTATAAAGGTTACTGGTGGTTGTTTTTTACAGTCCGGAAATATTCGAACACACATCTATTCCTTTATTTTTCCACGGAATTGAACGGCGCGTATCAGCCTCACCGGCTCAATCCCGTAAAAACCGACATCCGTTCGGCCCGGCCTGCCGGTACCCCGTTCATCCATGAAAATATTTTGTACCGTCCGGCACAGGATTGTGCGGTGACCTATGGAGGAAAGATTGCGATCAACAAGGTATTGCGTCTTACCCCCGATGATTTTGCAGAAGAAACCGTTCATTACATTGAACCGGTTTCGGGCAGCCGCTATAACAGGGGGCTGCATACCATTTCAGGGGTTGGGAACTATACCCTGATCGATGGGAAAAGATACCGGCTCAACCACCTTTACTTTCTCCGGCAGTTCGTGAAAAAAACAAGAAGGAAGGGAATGGGAGATGTTTAAGAAAATCATGGGAACCATCGGAGTCAGGGCATTCACAGCTGTACTGGCATTCATTACCTGGATCCTGAATGCAAATTACCTTGACCCCGAAAAGATCGGCACCATCAGCCTGATTATCTTTTCCGTGGCCATTATCCAGCTGTTTACAAACTTTGTCGCCGGGGCCGCACTGATCTATTTGACCCCCAGGACCGGCATTTACCGGTTGTTCATCCCGGCTTATGCATGGTCAATGCTGGTTACGGTTTTCATCGCGTTTTTTTTGCAATTGCTTGGCCGGATCTTTCCTGTCATGGAGATCATTCCGGCAGGATATTTCCCGCAGGTTTTATTCCTTGCCCTGGTCATGTCGTTTACGTCAGCCAATTACATGCTGCTGCTTGGCCTTGAGCGTGTTCAACACTACAATCTTATCAGCCTGATCCAGGCTGCAGTGCTTTTTCTGATCCTTCTCCTGATGCTCTTTGGCGTCAGGTTGCATGATGTCATGGCTTATTACTGGGCTATATTCCTCTCCTATTGCCTGGCAATGTTGCTGGGGCTCATCATGCTGTACCCGTCATTTAAAAAAGTTCCGCTCACCGGCATGAAGGAATTGGTAAAGGAAATCCTGCGTTTTGGCACCTATGTTCAGTTTGCCAATATTTTCCAGATGATGAATTACCGGCTGAGTCTGAAGTTTGTGGATTATTATGCCGGAAGGGGGGCGGTGGGCATTCTGTCGCTCGGAATGCAGCTTGCAGAGGGGTTGTGGCTGATCAGCCGGAGTATTGCCACGGTGCAGTATTCCAGGCTTTCCAATGAAATGAATTATGATTACAGTGTAAGGCTCACGCTGACATTTGCAAAAATCACCTGGATTGTTACCGGTTTTGCCATGTTGTTGCTGGTAGCAATACCCAAATTTGTTTTTGTATCAATATTCACGGCCCGCTTTGGCGAGATCAGGCTGGTGATCGCCTCGCTTGCGGTTGGCATTGTAGCCCTAAGTGTTTCGATGATCTTCAGCGGCTTTTTTTCCAGTATCAACAGACCTTACCATAACACCATCAGTTCTGCGGTTGGACTGGTATTTACAATTGGCCTGGGATTGCTGCTCATTCCCAGGTACGGGATCATCGGTGCCGGGATATCCGCTTCCGTTTCTTATTCCTTCCTCACCCTGTATCAATTTATTATTTTTTCGCGGATGACGAAACTCAGCGCACGCGATTTTTTGCTGACCGGCGCGGAGATCAGATTGCTGTTTGGGGAAATTAGAAAAATAGCAGCACGTAAGACGTAGGATGTATCATTCCCCTTTAAATTCAGGTTTCCGCTTTTCATAAAACGCTTTGATCCCTTCTGTATAATCGTAGCTTCTTCCCGCGATGCCGCGAAGCATGTCGATGTGTTCAAAGGTCTGCGGGGTCATTGGCAGCGCATTCCCCAGGATATTCAGCTGCTCTTTGATGACCTGGATGCTGAGCGGAGAATTGGCGATGATTTTGTTGGCAAGCCTGGTGGTGAAATTTTCCAGGTCTCCGGCATCCACCAGGTGGTTGATGATTCCAAGGGCCCAGGCTTTTTGTGCACTGATTGGCTCGGCAGTGAAAAACATCTCTTTAACGATATGTGAGCCAATGATGTCAAGAAACTGCAATATTCCTGAGGTATTATAAGGTACCCCGATTTTTGCCGGGGTGATGGCCAGGCAGGTATCCTTGGTCCCAATGACGATATCGCAAACGAACGCGATGTTGCAGGCGCCTCCCCATATGCTGCCTTCGGCCATGGCGATCACAGGCACCGGGACTGCCTGGATGGCACGGATTACCTTCTGCAAAGGGTTGTCATACGCCAGCGGATCACTGCCATCGCGGGGAAGCTCATCGATGAAAAACCCTGACGACCATACCTTCATCCCGCTGTTTGCCCGGATGATGATCACCCTGGCTTTTTCATCCCTCAGGGATTTTAGCGCGTGAAGCAGTTCTGTGAGCAAATCAATGCTCAGGGCGTTTCTTTTTGCATCGTGGTTCAGGGTGATCCACCCGATGTGTTCCTTCAGTTCCTGTATTACCAGTGCCATATGCTTAAATTATTAACTTTTAACTGCATACAAAGTAACACATTTTCCTTGAGTTGTGCATAACTTATTTGAAATTGTCATGAGATTTGTGCAGTGATGACAGGCCTTTCCTTTATCTTTGCCGCTGAATACAGAACAAGGTCGAAGGATAATACAGCATAGACAGAATGAGCAACGAGGAAACCTATACCGAAGACAGCATCCGGTCGCTGGAGTGGAGTGAGCACATCCGCCTTCGTCCGGGGATGTATATCGGGAAACTTGGCGACGGTTCTTCTCCGGATGATGGTATTTATGTGATGATCAAAGAGATTCTTGACAACTCCATCGATGAGTTCGTCATGGGTTTTGGCAAGACCATTGAAGTGACCATCAAGGAACAGCTGGTTTGTGTGCGCGATTATGGCCGCGGCATCCCGTTGGGGAAAGTGGTTGACTGTGTTTCAAAGATAAACACCGGGGCCAAATATGATTCCAAGGTTTTTAAAAAGGCAGTAGGGTTGAACGGGGTTGGGTCCAAAGCGGTAAATGCCCTGTCATCCTATTTCAAGGTGCAGGCGATCCGCGAAGGCAGAACCCATATCGTGGAATTCCACCAGGGCGATGTGGCGCTGGATGATCCTGAAAAACCTGCGGAACTGAGGTCAGGCACCATTGTTACCTTTATGCCGGATGAGGAAATCTTTGGCAAATACCATTATATTCCCGAATATGTGCAGAAGATGTTGTGGAATTATGTGTTCCTCAACAACGGCCTTACCATCATTTTCAACGGGGAGCGGTTTCATGCACAAAACGGATTGCTCGACCTGCTCAACAGTTACATCGACACCACGGTCATTTATCCTGTCATCCATTTGCGCGACGGGGATTTTGAATGTGCCTTCACCCATTGCGAAATGTACGGCGAGGAATACTATTCCTTTGTCAACGGCCAGCACACCACCCAGGGTGGCACCCACCAGGCCTCCTTCCGTGAAGCGTTGGTGAAGACGATCCGCGATTTTTATAAAAAGGATTTCGATACCAATGATATCAAAGCATCCCTGATCGCTGCGCTGAGCATCAAGGTACAGGATCCTGTTTTTGAATCACAGACAAAAACAAAACTCGGCTCCATCCACGTTGAACCTGACGGCATAACCATCAGGAATTACATCATGGATATTGTCAAAAAACAGCTTGACAATTTCCTGCATATGAATCCCGATACGGCAGAAGCGCTGCTGCGTAAGATCATGCAAAGTGAAAAGGAACGCAAGGAGTGGGCCAACATCAAAAAAATCGCCAAGGAAAGTGTAAAAAAAGTCAGCCTTCACAACAAAAAATTGCGCGACTGCAGGATTCACTACAACAACCATGATGACCGCCGGTATGAGTCATCCATTTTCATCACCGAAGGCGACTCGGCAAGCGGCTCCATCACCAAAGCCCGTGATGTGAATACCCAGGCCGTATTCAGCCTGAAGGGCAAGCCACTGAATTGCTTTGGATTAAGCAAACGGGTGGTATATGAAAATGAAGAATTCAACCTGCTCCAGGCCGCCCTGAACGTGGAGGAAGGATTGGAGAACCTTCGTTATAACTACGTGGTGGTTGCCACCGATGCCGATGTGGATGGCATGCATATCCGGTTGCTGCTGCTCACTTTTTTCCTGCAGTTCTATCCCGACCTCGTTCGCAACGGGCATTTGTACATCCTTCAAACCCCGCTATTCCGGGTTCGCAACAAACAAAAAACCATCTATTGCTATTCGGAAGACGAAAAGCGCGCGGCCATGGATAAACTCGGGGCAAACCCTGAAATAACACGTTTCAAAGGGCTCGGAGAAATTTCACCCGATGAGTTCAAGTATTTTATTGCCAAAGATATTCGCCTCGACCCGGTCATCCTTACCAAAGATTCGGCGGTGCTGGATGTACTGACCTTTTACATGGGGAAAAACACTCCGGAAAGGCAGAACTTCATCATCGACAATTTGAGGGTGGAAGCCGATATCCTGGAAGAGGCGTTGGTTCACTGACCAATATTCAAATCCTTTTTTACTGAATCTAAGCAGGTTTGCAAATGCCAACCTGCTTAGATTCAGTGATGCTGAGCGTTTGAGTTTGCAAATTCAACCAGGCGAAGTATAATTGGAAGGCCGGATGCAAATGGATCAAAGCAACCCTGCGTTTTTCAGTATCTCAGAAAGTTTTGGCTGGGTTTTAGCGAAATCCACCAGAACGGCAACGATCCGCTGATCCTCCTTTTTCAATGGGGCCAAAGAGAGTTTGCGGTCTCAGAAAGCAAAACCGAAGATGCTTACCATCATGGTGGAAAAATACCGATGATGGCCCACAGAAAATTGAAAAGCTGGTCGAACCGGGCATTGATTTCCGATCGGAAACCTGTATATTGTTTACCGTCAGCTTCAAATTGTTTATTAACCGCTTCAAATTGTTTGTTAACTGCTTCAAACCTGATCGCCATTTCCGTTTGCAGGGCTTCTGCCTTCTGTTCAGTGCGAATGAGCCGGTCACGGTCATCCAGGGTAAACGGAATCTCTTTTGCCGCCGCAAAGGCAATCGCTGGCATGAACGCTACTAAAAACAGGATAATTTTTTGAATTGTTTTCATTTTGTTCCGGATTAAAGTTTGACTGCTTAATCCGGTTTCGGAAACAAAAGTAATGCAGAAAACGCGAGAAGTCAGCAACTTTTTTTCCTGGCATTATTGTTTATTTGCCCGGCTCCATCCACTTCGTGATTTTCACTGTTTTTAACCTTTGTCATTCCGTTTCATCGGCCAAATCGCGGAGGAGTACTTCAAATTGGTTTCCCGCCGTTTGATGAGGTCTCTCAACTCAAAAAGCATGTCCTGGTTCACCTGCTGGGCCATCGGGATCACCCATTTCTTGGTATCGGCCATCATGTTTTTAATATAGTCCTTGTCAAAAATGTCGGGATGCAGGTCGGTGAGGTTGCTGATGCGGTCGGCACACTTTAATATTTTGGCTGAATCGGACCCCTCCAGGAGGATCCGTTTCAGGAACTCCTCTTTGGTTTCCGGTTTATGTCTGGTGACTTCAAGGACGAGTTCCAGCACTTTCTGCCCGTCTTTATCAATTGCCCTGATCTCATCATAGGAAGTGCATTTCACATCTTCGATTAAATCATGTATCACGGCGGCTTTCAGCAATATGGCATCCATGTAATGATAATCAATCAGAATCGCAAGTGTGGCGAAGGCATGCCGGAACTGGTTTCCGCCAACATACCGTTTTACGCCGCGCAAAGCGGTGGCTTTCTGGAGATAAGGGGCAATGACCATTCCGGCAAGAATGTCTTTTTCAAAATTTTCCATAAAGTGATTGAAATGATTTTCCCAGGTTAGTAATGATATCGCTTGCTATCAATGCTTCAAAGCCTTGTTCTTTCAATGCATGATCACCAGCCAGGCCATGGATGTAAACACCCAGGAGGCACGATTCAAGTGATGTGTATCCCTGTGCCATGAGTCCGGCAATGATCCCTGTGAGAACATCCCCGCTTCCACCGGTTGCCATGCCCGGATTTCCGGTTGTGTTGAAGTAACACCGGCCATCAGGCGTTGTCACTGCCGTGTGGGCTCCTTTCAATACCACAAAGCATTGATGCCTGAATGAGAAATCGCGTTGAATCCGGTTTCTGTCAAAATTGTTGCTGCTTGTTCCCGCAAGCCGCTCAAATTCCTTCGGGTGAGGCGTGAAGACCGACCCTTTGGGTAAAAAGCCCAGCCATGTTTTGTTTTCTCCAAGGATATTGATGGCATCAGCATCAAAAAGAATGGGGATCCTGGCATGTTGGATCATTATTTTCAAGGCATTGGCGGTTCGCAGTGAAGTACCAATCCCCGGACCGATGGCAATGGAGGAATAGTTTGATAAATCGTCAGGTGCCGCCGAATAATGATCCTCATCCGGATCGATTGAGAGCATTGCCTCCGGCGCGGCAGTTTGCAGGATGGTCATCCCCGATTTTGGAATCCGCATGGTGACCAGCCCCGGACCAGAGCGCAGACAGGCCCTGGCCGACAACACGGCTGCACCCATTTTCCCGGCAGAGCCGGCAATGATCAATGCGTGGCCGAATGTTCCTTTGTGCGAATATTTATTGCGTTTTTTCAGGATCATGGCTGCGTCAGCCTCTTCCAGCATGAAATTCTGAACGGAGGCCGAGTCGATGAAATCCTGGCTTAGGCCAATATCGAGCATTTGCCAGTTTCCGATAAAAGCGTCGTTCTCCGGAAAGAAAAAGGCCAGTTTTGGCGGAGCAAAAGTGAGGGTATGGTCTGCGTGGATCACCAGGTGCGCGAGCGTTGTCTGGGTCGTGGTATCGCAAAACAGTCCCGAAGGCACATCAATGGCCACCACCCTGGCGCTGCTGGTGTTGATATGATGTATGACCGACGACACCAAACCATCCGCAGGCCGCATCAGCCCGTTTCCCAAAACAGCATCAATGACGACATCTGTTTCAGCAATGACCGGAAGATCCTTTGAATCCTTCATCAGCCTGCATTCCTGCATTCCTACATCCGTGCATTCGTGCATTCGCTGAAAATTGATGCTGCATGCGGGCGACATCTTTTCAGGGGGCGAAAGGTAAAATACCGCTGTCGGGAATCCCGCTTTGTGCATCATGCGCGCGATGGCAAACCCATCGCCGCCATTGTTCCCGGAGCCGCAGAAAACCTTGATTTGCTGATCGGCGGAAAGATGGTCTTTCAGCCATTCAAAACAAGCCTTTGCAGCACGTTCCATCAGGTCGATGTCGGCAATCGGCTCATTGATAATGGTATAGGCGTCTGCTTCCCGGATCAGCGGAACAGGTAATATTTTCATGCTGAATAAAAAAGTAAAGATACACGATTATTTTAATAATAAAATGCGTATGCCTTAAATTGACCAAGTGTATTGTATTCCAGTGTTGGCGAAGGGATCTTGATAAAACTCAGTACATTGAAGATCACTTTCAATACTTTTGATTTCACAGGGATACGGGTAAGGTCAACATCCAAGGAGAGGAAAAACTGTCGATACCTTGTAAATTCAGTTGCCGGGTGGCTGCCTTGTCCGGCCGGGTTGCTGAACCCGCCGGTCATGCCTTCAGCGCCATACCCGACGGCAATGTTCAGCCATTTCGGAAATTTCGACCGCCCTGGAAGGAAGGAAGAGATGTTCCCTGAAATCCAGTAGGAGTGCCCGTTATAATCTTTCACCATCTGCTGGATCAGGTTATCGCCCAGTAAATCAGGCCTGTACTGAGCAAATTGTGTTTGATGGAATGAGTATTTCAACGAGAACCGCTGTTCATGCCATCCCAACTGCTGACCGATGAAGATCATGCTGCCCAGGGTGTTCGCAGTCAAGTCACCAAGGGAAAAGCCCCATTCCGACGAAAATCCGTCGAGGATTTCGATGTTCATCATATAGGCAAACCCAAGCAGCCCCCCAAACCATGCCGCTTTTTTCTCTTTTACGCCCGACCATCGGTAGGTGAAATAACCGATCCTGCTGATGTAGTAAGAGGTGACCCCATGGCCGCATTTATCCGTTTGCATCCATTCATTGTCGTCGTTGAACAGGTGGAATGACGATTGGGGGTAATCATGGTACCATGCAAAATACAATCCCGTGAGTGACGCTACGTACAAGGTACCCTGGGCAGCGAGAACGCCTGTCAGCCGTGCCTTGTGGATCGTATCGGATTCCCGGTTCAATGAATCCGGCGATTGGGCATTCAGCAGTGGCCGGCATGCAAGGCATAGCAGCATCAGGGTACAGCCAAGCCGGATCCGCCGGATTTTTCCTGCGGCATTCACCGGATATTCATTTTGTTCAGCGCCTGCTGATACCTTTTTGCATTTCGGTTATGTTCTTCAAGGGTCGTTGCGAAATTGTGGTAACCCGACAAATCCTCCTTTGCGCAGAAATAGTAGAAGGAATGGTTTGCTGCATGCAGTACCGCGTCGACCGAGGCAACAGACGGCAGGCAGATCGGACCAGGTGGCAGCCCTGCATGGAGATAAGTGTTGTAGGGGGAAATAATTTCGGTATGTGCCTTAAGGACCCGTTTGATGCGATAATCGTTCCAGGCAAAAATTACTGTCGGGTCGGCCTGAAGCGGGATCTGTTTCTTCAGCCGGTTCAGGTATACCCCAGCGATGGAAGGTTTCTCCTGGTTTTTATTGCTCTCTTTTTCCACGATCGAAGCCAGGGTGACCACTTCTTCAACCGTCAGGCGCAAAGAATCGGCGAGGTGTTTCCGATAGGGATCCCAGAAATGGTTGTATTCATCCTGCATCCTTTTAAAGAGCTGGTCTCCCGAGGTATTCCAGAAAAAATCATAAGTGTCGGGAATAAAAAGAACCAGGAGCGTGGAAGGGGAGAGATGAAACCGGGCAAGGTAGGCAGCATCATGAAATAGTTTACAAAGCTGCACCGAATCAACCTCCAGTTGCCTGCCGATTTTACCTGCAAGATCTTCACTTGTCCTCAGGTTTTGAATGACAATGCGAACCGGTTCCTGTTTTCCTGAACGTAGGAGGTTGACAAGTGCATTGTTTCGCATTCCGTTGATAAGCCGGTACCTTCCGGGCTTGACAAGGCGGTTGTAATGCTTGCGCATCGACAGCCATTCGAATGAACCGGGATCGGTAAGATATTCTTTTTTTACCAGAGAATCTTTAACTGCCCGGAATGTTGAGCCTGTTTTGATATAGAAGTAAGTGGTCTTTTTTCCATGGAGACTGATCACCGGTTTGGTGATCCTTAAGTAAAACCAGGCTATTGCAATCATAACAAGAATAGCAGCAACTCCGGAACCTATCAAGGTAATCTGAATTCCGGAAAGACGGCGTTTGGGTTGTTGGTTGGTTTGGAAAGCCTCGTTAGCCATGATGGTTGATCAGTTGAAACATCGCTTCCGCCTTCCATTGCTGTCCATCAAAGATCCAATCCTTTTTTATCCCGCATTTCACAAAACCAAGTTTTTCAAATAAATGCAGGCTGGAGGTATTATCAGGAGAAATATTGCAATACAGCTGGTGGAGTTGAAGTGTGCCAAATGCATACCGGATAAAAATTTCCATGGCTTCAAAGGCATACCCCTTTTGGCGGTATGGCTCCAGAATCAATATCCCAATGCCTGCCCGGTGATGATATGGATCAAAATCGAACAGATCGATCGTTCCCGCCGGCATTTCTCCAGATCCCATCTCTACCAGGTCGACCATCAGGCGCAATTGCCTTGATGCAAAAATGTCGTTTTGGGTATTCAACACAAGTTCTTCCATCTGAAACCGTGAAAAAGGGGACAGCGTATTGCTTACATTCCAAACAGACGGGTCATTTTCCCAGGTGTACAACAAGTCAACATCGCCGGGTTCAAGTGCACGCAACTTGACATGGATGCCGGTAAGAGTGGTGTTTAGCATGGGGTATGAATTATAAGTCACAGATTTTTAGAGTCGTAGGGTAACAGGGTAACAGGGTAACAGGGTAACAAGGTAACAGGGTAACAGGGTAACAGGGTAACATGAGCCATACCTGCATTGTTTGTATTGTCTTCATTGTCCGCCATGCTGGTTATACCTGGATCTCTCCATTGTAAACGAACTTTGCCGGTCCTTCAAGCCATATTTGCTCGAATGACATTCCCGTTTGCAAGAAGCTTACCTGCAGCGACCCGCCCGGCGTTTTAATCTGATAAACACCTTTACTGTTTCCGATTTTAAATGCTGTTGCGATGGCAGCGGCTGTAACTCCTGTGCCGCAGGAAAGGGTTTCATTTTCAACACCGCGTTCATAGGTTCTTACAAACAAAAACTCGTCCTGTAATTCTGCAAAATCAACGTTGGTGCCTCCGGGCAAAAACCGGGCGTCATTGCGCAGCACCTTGCCCATATTGAATACATCAGCGGAGGCGGCATCTTTTACAAATTTCACAAAATGGGGTGATCCGGTATCTATAAACAGCCCGTCTTCATATATTTTTCCGATCCGGGTATCTTTCATTCTGATCCTGTAGGTCACATCCAACGGGTTTTCAACAGCTTGCGCTTCATGCATTCCATCCACCGCCCAAAAGCGGGCCGCAACATCGACCATGCCAAGGGATTTTGCATAGGCGGTCATGCACCTTCCGCCATTTCCGCACATGGTACTCTCATTCCCATCAGCATTGTAATACGTCATTGCAAAGTCGAACCCGCTCTTCTCCGAAAGCAGCATCAATCCATCGGCTCCGATTCCGAAATGCCGGTTGCAAAGGAAGGATACCTGGGCTGTTGTTGGTTTCCAGTGGTTCAGCCGGTTGTCAGCAATGATAAAATCATTGCCCGTTCCATGGTATTTTGAAAAAGAAAGTTTCATACGTTCTTGCGTTTGCAAAGCTAACGAAAAGCAAAGATAAATCATCTGCATTCACGATGACCCGATCAAATCGGTTTTGCTGTCGCGTGCATCCGAAGGTTTAGGATATTTTATTACTTTTGACAGCCTATGGTGCAACTTGTTTACAGGTTTATTTTCCTTTTTATGGCCTTTGAATTTGTAGTTCCCTGCATTGGACAGGGAACAGCAACGAAGGCGATTCCTGATTCGCTCAGCACCATTGCGGTGTGTCCGCAGCAAGACATCTTCGATATCCTTACAAAGGAGAAGTTGCATGCCCCCGAAATCCCATCCCGGAAAGTGAGGGCCATCATCCTGCCTTTGATCGCATATTCCCCGGCAACCGGTGTTCAGCTCGGTGCAGGAGCCTCTTTATCCTGGACAATGGGACGTAACCAACTCACCAACCTTTCAGCAGGTTCGGTGCAGTTGCTGTGGACGACCGAACGCCAGCTGATCTCGTATATCAGGACCAATATGTTCTTCAATGAAAACAAGTGGTTCCTTCAAACAGACTGGCGGTGGTATCTTTTCCGTTTGCCGACTTTCGGTTTGGGTACAGGCCCGGAAGACAACATTCCGGTGATCCCGGAAGATCCTGATAACCATGGCAATCCAATGATCTATGCAGGAGGTAAATATCCCATGAGGTACAATTGGATAAGAATTCATAACGTGTTGTTCCTGGAGGTTTCCAACCATTTTTATGCCGGCATGGGGTATCACCTTGATCATTACTATGATATCATTGACGAAAAATTGAACCTTGATTCAACCAGTCTCATCATCACGCCACATTATTCCTATTGTACGTTGCATGGATTCAACCCCTCAACCTATACTACTTCAGGAATCAGCCTCAATTTTGCTTTTGATTCCCGCGATAACATCATCAATGCATACAAGGGTATTTATTTCACTGCCAGTTACCTGTATAATTTTACTTTTCTGGGCAGCAATGCCAACGGGTCACGCATCTGGACTGAATTCCGGACCTATGTCGGGCTTTCAAAAAGCGTTCCCCGTCACCTGCTGGCATTCAGGGTATTTGGCAGTTTCAATGTAACCGGGGAGTTGCCCTACCTAAACCTGATGTCGAACGGGTTTGATCCGGTAAATTCTTCGGGCCGGGGATATACACAGGGGCGATGGCGGGGCGAAGAGTTTGTGTATGGTGAAATTGAATACCGGTTCCCGATTTCCCCGTGCTCAAAGATTGTTGGCGGGGTTCTTTTTACCAATGTGACAACTGCGTCGAACCGTGATATGCACGTGCCGCTTTTCGGATATTTTAAACCCGGGTGCGGCTTTGGTCTGCGTATCATGGTTGGCAAAAACGACCGGACCAATATTCTGATAGATTTTGGGCTTGGACAGTTATCGCAGGGATTGTATTTGCAGGCACAGGAGGTATACTAAGATACGAATACAGGAATGCAGGCCATACGGACAATACGGACCAAGCAGGAAGCTTGAAAAAAATATATTCCATGAACGGGGACCCGAAATTATATAAAATCCTGGATGAACTTCATATCCCCTTTGATTATTATGAACATCCGCCTGTTCCGACCATTGAACTGGCAAGGGTTTACTGGAAAGACATTGAGGCTACCCATTGCAAAAACCTTTTCTTCAGAAATCATAAAGGAGACCGTCATTATCTTGTCATTATTGAACACACCCGCGACCTTGCCATCCGCGACCTTGAACAGCGGTTAAAGCAGGGCAAACTTAGTTTCGCCTCCGACGAACGCATGAAAAGGTACCTGGGATTATCCCCGGGCTCGGTATCCCCTTTCGGATTAATCAATGATGCAGGCAAACATGTTCACCTTTTTCTCGATCAGAATCTGCGTAATTCACATAAAATCAGCTTTCACCCCTGTGTCAATATCGCGTCACTGGTGATTTCTTTCCCCGATTTTGAAAAATTCCTTAATTTTACCGGAAATACCTATGAGTACCTTGAATTGTATTAATTGTTTTAGATGGTTCCACCATGATCATATTCATTCAACGCTGCCTTGTCACGCATCCGGTGTCACGCGTCACGCGTCACGCGCCACCCTTTCATCGGGATTTTACCCCCTTCTGTCGATTTAACGTTTGACACCCTAACATTCCAGCCTATTTTTGCTGCATCAAATCATTAATTCATTTTAAAACGCAAAGCCATGGAACCAAACGAGAATAAGTACGACAATGGCCATCAAATGAAAAAATATATTCTTGGTGTCATCATCATAGGAGCAGGGTTTCTCCTGCTTTTATCCAATTTTGATTACCTTCCCTATTATTTGCGACATATCCTGTTTTCATGGCAAATGCTGCTGATCGGCATCGGTATTGTAAGTTTGTTCAGCAGTGAAAGCCGGACTCCCGGGACCATCCTCATACTGATCGGAGGAATTTTCATCCTGCCCCGTATTTTCGATTTAAACTTTAATGTGATGCATCTTTTATGGCCTGTCATACTCATCGCCGTCGGAGTGCTTATTCTTACAAAACGGATGCCACGCCGCCCATGGCAATCACGTGGTCATCAGCTGAATAACCAAGATATCGGTGACGGGTATATCCATGAGGAAAATATCTTCAGCGGTGGAAAACAACGCGTGATGCACCAGGTTTTTCGTGGCGGACATATCAATTGCGTTTTCGGCGGATCCGAAGTAGATCTTACCCAGACAACCCTGGCGGAAGGGGTCAGCGAACTGGAAGTCAACACGATTTTTGGAGGCGTAACCCTCATCGTCCCGGCCGATTGGCGGATTCAACTCAAAATGACCTCCATCATGGGTGGATTTACCGATAAACGGTCGTATATCAAAGAAAGCACCGACCCTACAAAAATGCTTATCATCAAAGGAAGCACCATCTTCGGAGGTGGTGAACTTAAAAGTTACTGAACCTAAACTGAGGAGTATGCAACACCCGGTTTTTCTCGATAAAAGATCCGTTTCCGTTTATTTTGGTTTGTGGGCTCTCATCATGGGGGTCCACTTTTCCATTTTTTACTTTATCTATTTTTTCCCGGTTGAGGTGTCGCTGGCCGATAGCCTTGTGTTCAATTCCCTCTTTTGTGCCATTGGCATTTCCATGTGGTACATTGTGCGGTACAGTGTTCCCGACAAGAAAAATATCTGGAATGTTGTTTTCAATCACCTGTCGTTTTTAACGCTGGCCCTTGTTGTGTGGAATGGAATTTCCTATACGGTCCTGAGCACGGTTTTCAGTACCAACAAAGTCTATATGGACTTACTGGTTGTATCCATTCCCAATAAGATCATCAGCGGAATTATCTTCTACGTTGTAATCATGCTCGTATATTATCTTTTTATCTACTATAACAATCTTCAGGAAAAGGTCAAAGTTGAATCAAGGCTGCGCATGGTGCTGAAAGAGACTGAACTCAACATGCTCAAATCGCAGATCAATCCGCATTTTCTTTTCAACAGTCTCAATTCCATCAGTTCACTCACGATAACCAACCCCGAAAAGGCAAGGGAGATGGTCATCAAATTATCTGATTTCCTGAGATATTCCGTTTCAAATAATGCGTCCAGCTTTACCACCCTCGATGTTGAAATGGCAAATATCCGGCGTTACCTCGAAATTGAAAAAGTGCGTTTCGGTGAAAAACTGTTATTTTCTTTCAACCTGGAGGGTTCATGCCGGTCGCACCAGATCCCGGTGATGTTGCTGCAACCCTTGTTTGAAAATGCCATCAAACACGGGGTGTATGAGAGTATCGAACAAGTCAGCATCGAGATGTACTGTGAGTACAAAGAAGGTTACCTCGAAATTCGCATTGTGAACGATTTCGATCCGCATGCCCATCCGCGTAAAGGCACAGGTATCGGACTTAACAATATCCGGGAGCGGTTAAGACTGCTCTACAAAAACGATAAACTTCTGCGCACGGTAGTTGAAGGAACAAGATTTTCCGTATATTTGAGTTTGCCAAATACGGAGAACAGGTGAGGCGTGAGGGGGTAACAGGGTAACAGGGTGACAGGGTAACAGGGTGACAGGGTAACAGGGTAACAGGGTGACAGGGTAACAGGGTAACAAGGTAGTTATTTCATATGTTTATTTCGCTTTTTCATCATTTCGCTAGTTCATCATTTATTTTTGAATTATGTCATTGCGTACAATCCTGATTGACGACGAGCAGCCCGCACGGGATATCGTCAGGCATTATTTAAAGGATTTTCCTGAGATCGAGATCCTTGGCGAATTCGCTGATGGCTTCAGTGGATTGAAAGCCATTCAGGAACTCAAACCTGACCTGGTGTTCCTCGATGTTCAGATGCCCAAACTTACCGGGCTTGAACTGCTCGACCTCCTCGACCAGCCTCCGCTGATCATTTTCAGTACCGCCTACGATCAATATGCCATCAAGGCTTTTGAGATGAATGCCATCGATTACCTGTTGAAACCCTATTCAAAAGAACGGTTCACCCAGGCAATCCAGAAAGCGCTTTCGCAGGCAGGCAGCGGGCCAAAGGCATCCGTGCCGGTTCAAAATCTTGTAAAGACGCTGGAGGAGAATCCGGAATTTCTTCAGCGGATTGCCGTGAAATCACGTCATAAAGTCAGCGTGGTGCCCATTGATGATATCATATATCTTGAAGCAGAAGGTGACTACGTGATGCTGCATACAAAAGATGCCAGGCACCTGAAGGAGAAAACAATGAAGTACTTTGAAACCCATCTTGACCCGGCACTGTTTATTCGCATTCATCGTTCGTACATCGTCAATGCCAGGTTTATCGACAGGATCGAATATTACGACAAGGAAAATTATGCCGTGCTTACGAAGAATGGCGCCAAACTGCGGGCAAGCACATCGGGGTATAAAATCCTGAAGCAGGCACTGAATATGTAGCAAGGAGATAAATCAGCCCGAACGCACGATGAATCAAAATGATTAATTTGAAAATTTCAAAAGTTAAACAACCTTATAATTTTTAAATTTTGGAAACTTTTTACCCATACCTTAAAATTGTTGGCAGTTCAATCGTGGTATATCTTTTCATCATTCTGGCCATACGCCTCTTTGGTAAAAAGGAATTATCACAACTTTCAGTTTTTGACCTGGTCTTTATCCTTCTCATCAGCAATGCCGTGCAGAATGCCATGGTTTTGGGAGACAATACCCTGTATGGCGGACTGGCTGCAGCGTTGTCGCTGTTTTTCCTGAATTATATTCTGAAACGCCTTCAACTCAGGTTTCCAAAATTCGGCAAACTTGTTCAAGGCGATGCCATTATGCTTGTTTACCAGGGAAAGATTATTCCATCACATCTGCGGATGGCCGGGATCTCAGAGGAGGAGGTGATGCAGGCTATTCGTGAGCACGGGGTTGCATCCGTCGGCGAAGTAGATCTGGCGGTGTTTGAGGTTGACGGGAATATCAGTGTTCTTTCGCATGATTTTGCGAAAAAATCACATCGCCGGCGGAAAGCCCACAAAGTGCTCACACAGCAGAATTAGAAAACGATTTACGATTTATTTGTCCACCCTGAATCCCGGCACTTCGTAATCTTTCGGCCGGTACTCTTCCGGAATAGCAATCGTGTTTCCATCACGGATCGATTTGTAATGAGGTGACATGATCTCTACCCCGGCCTTGTTGAATGAATCCTGGATATTCTGATGAAGGTCAGAGAAGATCACAGCCATTTCATTGGGCGACCGGGTGTAGGCATTGATCTGGTAGCTGATATAAAAATCATTCAGGGCTGTCTGCAACACAAAAGGGATTGGTTTTTTCAGGATGAGGGGGGTGTTGAGCGCGGCATCAATCAGCAACTGGTGCACCTGCCGCCATGGCGCATCATACCCGATCGTGACCGTGGTATGCATGATCAAACCCATCTCCGGGGCACAGGTACTGTAATTGATCACCTCCGAATTCATGATCTTGGTATTCGGAACGGTGATCTCTTCATTTTTAATGGTCTTGATTTTAGTGACCAGCATTGATTTTTCGATGATATCGCCGGTGACCTCGCCAATTTTCACCCGGTCGCCCAGTTTAAAGGCACGGGTATAGGTAATGGTCAGCCCTGCAATGAAATTTGACAGGGCACTGGCCGATGTCAGGGAAAACATCAGCCCAAAGAAAACCGATACTCCCTGGAAAACCTGTGAGCCGGATCCGGGCAAATAGGGCCATATCGCAACAATCGTGAAAAGGATGATCAAAACCCTGAAGATGTTGAATGTAGGCAGCGCCCAATCTGCATAAAATCCAGGGATCTTCAGCGTTCCTTTCTCAACTTCCGATTTAAGGAACTTAAACAGACGGATGATCAACCGTGTAACGAACAAGATCACCACAATGGTCACCAGGTTTGGCAGGTATCCCCAGAAACTCAACAGGATGTTTTTTAACGGGTTTATAACTGCATTCAGGATGATGATGCTGATCTCTTTTGTCCACGGAAGCAAATAGAAGATTGTAAGAAGTGTGACAACTACGAACAACAGGTAAATGATCCATCGCACTATTTTTAACACAATGAGCAGAGCTGCCAGTTGCCGGTCGCGGTTGAAGAACTCGAACTCCTTCAGGTGCAGCAGTTTCATGATACGATCCTGCCAGTCCGCCATTTTCCTGGATAATATCCGGAATAGTCTATTGATCAAGGTTATCAGAAGAATAAAAAGTACCAGGATCCCGAAAGAGAATCCTCCGTTTTTAACTATTTCTTCAATGTTTGTCAATTTGCGGTGCAGATGGATCGCCGCGATGATCTTCACCTCCCGCTGCCTGGTAACAGCTTCCCTGGTTGAACCTTCGGCTTTTGCATCCTCGTCGAAAACGGAGGTGATGATTGATTCTTTATACATAACGGCATTGGCGAGCTCGCTTCTGAACACCCGTACTGAATCGCTATGATAAAAAGGACTTTCTGCAATCAATTTGATTTGCTGCTCGTTCAGCCGGGCTCTCTGGGCAGGGCTGAATGGCCCGACACCTGCATATATCTTATATATCGGTGTTCCGAACGGTGCTACCTCTCCACTGATATCCTGTACGGGCAACGAATCCAGTAACGGTAAACTTTTCCTGAGTACCATGTCATTCGCCGCATAGGATGTAACCCAGTTGCCCAGCAATGATATGCAAAGCATAAAATATATCAGGCTCTTTTGTTTCATGGTAACATTATCTTCAAAATGGAAGCCAGCATAAAGAATATAATCAACTTGTGCCTAAAGTTTAATGGCACAGGTTGCCTGGACGGAATACATCCAGTCAGCCAGGCTGCCGAAATGAAACATTTTAACTTCACCTCCCACCAGCCAGTGTTTGCTCAGCGGGTAAACATAAGCGCCTGAAAGTTCAAAATTGGAAAGAGAAGTCGTTTTGGTGACGATTTTCATATTGTTTCCGCTCGACTTATTGGTGAGGATGGCGAGCCCCAGACCTGCTCCGAGATATACATTGTCGACGATCCGCATTCTTGCTAAAAGCAGCAGGGGCAATACGGTACGGCTGACTTCGACCGTTGTGTTGTCAGTTAACTGGCCCTTGACTTTGAAGAGTTGATAGTACCCTGACTCCAACCCCAGGCTCAGCCGGTATTCCGGTTCCCAGTAGAATTTGAATGAAACCCCTGCAAAATTCTTCTGAATATCCTTGTCGCCATTTTCAAGGTTATCGATGTAATGGGTCCAGCCCGCACCGATGGTGAGTGTATAATGGTTCAGGTGAACCTTGACACTGTCTTTTTGCTGTGAAAACACTGCCAGGGTAAGACAGGTCAGTACCAGTGTGACTATTATTTTTTTTCTGCCCATATTGCTATTCCTGAATATAATGATAATATGCTTCCACATATGGAAAGTTCGTCAGTAATCCGTCAAAGTGCCCGTTCTCAATGTAATTCTGGATCCAGTTTGGCGAATCAATGGTCCAGCATACCGCCAGTCTTCCATCGTTGTGCATTTCCTGAACCAGGTCATTTTGTGTTCCCAGGGTCCACCGGGGGGCCCACACTTTTGCGTTAACTGCCCTGGCATCATCAACGGTAAGTTCGCAGAGGGAGGGAACATGCTGATAATCGGGATAGGCCTTTAATGCGTTCAACACATCCGTGGTCGGAATTCCCAGAACGATCATGATATCGCGGCCTTTCTCCGCAGCATGCTGCAATGCACGCTGCTGGATCGGGATGACCGTAGGCACGGCTTCAGCGCTTTTCATGTCCATGTAAACAAACCGCAGTTCCGTGCTGTCAATGGCAAAGGTCAGTAATTCCTCAAGGGTCGGTATTTTCTCCCCATGAATAAGTGTGACGAAAGTTGACAATTGTTTCCAGGTATATGCACTGACATCTCCGGCAAGCGGACCTTTCTGCGTAAGCCGGGTGTTGATGTCGGGATCATGATAAATGAACACAACCCCGTCACTGGAAATTCGGGGATCACATTCAATGCCGGTCGTGCCAAGCTGTTCTGTAAATCGGACCATGGCGATGCTGTTTTCAGAAACCGGCAGCCTGTCTGAATTGCGTCCGCCGCAGCGATGGGAGAGAATATAATAGTTGCTGTTTTTTACATGATCCGAAAAAGGCCGCAGGTATTCCAGGGTTAAAACCTGGTCGGGCAAACCGTTGTTTTTCCCGTAGGCGCCGCGGATGATGATCTTTTGCGCCCCGTTGCGTGTGACAATGGTGGTGCCTCCTTCAGATTTCGAAATATACATGTTGCACAGCCCGGTTGCATCGCTGTAGCCATCGCGCCAGTAACCCTGCACAAATACCACTGAATCAAGATGCCCGGCCTGCATGATGAAATGCAAGCCATTGTTGCAGGTCAACAACAACCCGCTGTGGTTCCATTTCAGAATGATGTATTCGCCAAACTTTTCTGAGCCGGAAGTCACGCTGTATACGCCTTCCATCAGCAGCTTTGATTCTTTCTGCAGCACGTCCGTCTCTTTAATAAAAGAGGAGCCTGGTGAAGGAATGGGGACAGTCGTATCCTTGGAACATCCAAAGATAAAAACGATAAGCCCCGTGAGGTATAAAATTTTGATTTTCATAATATCCAGCTAAAAGAAAGTTCAGGAATATGATAATACCGGTTGAAGGTTGTATAGATCATCCACGTAGGCCAGTAAAACTTTTCATAATTATCTTTGATCCCAATCGCAAAGACTTTGTTTTTATGGATGCGTTGTTCGATATAAAAGCCGACCGTGCAGCCATTGAGGAAGTTTTTCGAATTGTTCACTTCATTTTCTCCTGATTTTGACACTGCTTTCGTAACCACCACCAATTCTCCTTTTACGGTAAAGGACATCCTCTTCAGCTTATAACCAACGGAAAGATTCGGGTAATGAATCCAGGCCTGCAGGCTGTTATCAAATCCGCCCTGCTTTAATTGTCCATAGATGAATGCAACATCCCATCCAACCTTTACCCCCAGGTTTTTATACAAATAACTGAATCTCGGACCAAGGGTTAATTGATTTGAAACAATGAGTGTAGTCAGTTCGCTTTCAAGTGAAAATTTCCAGGGAAGGCCGAAAATCATGTGGATATTGACCAGCGGCGCCTGGTATGAATTTTCGAGCAGGTCCTTGGGAGGCCTGACCATGGCGAGTCCGGCTGAAATTTTAAACCCCCATTGCGGATAAGGATGCGGGAATTGCATGGTATGCGCAGTGATATCAAAAGTGTCTGCTGGTGCGGACTCCTGTGCAGATAACAGCAGCGTACCGGAGAAAAAGATTAAGAAAAAGAAAGTAAATCGTAGATTCATTTCCTGAGGATAAGGTGAAAATTGAAACCTGCTTGGTTTTTACGAAGAAGCAAAGATAATAGAAAATCAAAGCATAAATCAAACTGGATATGAAAACCGGGTACCTGTGAATGAGTATTTTTTCACCACGCGGCACTGAAACAAAAAGTTGGCAAATAAGTCATAATTATTTTATCTTTGACCCACAAGAATTATAATTCAATCAATTGTGAATTCATTTTCAATATTTGCCATGAGAAAACTGCTTGTTATTCATTTGCTCTTTTTCCTCTCTTTCCCTGTCTTTTGCCAGGAGAACCCGCTATGGATGCGTTATCCCAGTATTTCACCTGACGGAAAAACCATCCTGTTCTGTTACAAAGGCGATATATGGTCTGTTCCGGCCACCGGCGGCACGGCTGTCCCGGTTACCCTGACAGAATCCTATGAATACCTCCCGGTTTGGAGTCATGATGGTAAAAGCATTGCCTTCGCATCCGATCGCAATGGCAATTTCGATGTTTTCGTAATGGCGGCTGAAGGAGGAGAGGCACGAAGATTGACGTTCAGTTCAAACCGGGAGATCCCCAGCTGTTTTACCGCCAACAACAAGGATGTGATCTTCTCAGCCTATCGCCAGGATGTCGTCACCAATGCCCAGTTCCCTATTTCGTTGATGAGTGAACTATACTCCGTTCCGGTTTCCGGTGGCAAAGTTTCCATGCTCCTGCCGACCCCCGCCCTGGCAGTTTGCCCCACCAGTACAGGCGATAAAATCCTATACGAAGATATAAAAGGTTATGAAAATGAATGGAGGAAGCATCACACTTCGGCCATTGCCCGTGATATCTGGCTTTACGACTTTAATACAAAGAAATATACCCGGCTCACCCAATTCAATGGGGAGGACCGGAACCCGGTTTTTGATGCCAGCAACGATAACTTTTATTACCTGAGTGAACAAAGCGGTTCTTTCAATGTTTATAAAAGCGCTGTCTCCGATCCTTCAAAATCGACGGCAGTTACACATTTCACCAAACATCCCGTCAGGTTCCTGAGCCGCTCAACGAACAATACCCTCTGCTTTGCCTACGATGGGGAGATCTATACGCTTCAGCCGGGAGGCGAACCTTTGAAGGTATCCGTTAAGGTTATGGCCGATGGGCGTTCAGCCCAGGAAAAGATCGTTCCTGTAAATGAAGGATTTACCGAAATGCGGCTTTCAGCCAAAGGAAAGGAGTATGCCTATGTCTTCCGCGGTGAGGTCTTCGTCAGCAGCATCGACGGAGGTTATACAAAGCGGATCACAAACACTCCATACCAGGAGCGGAATGTAAGTTTCAGCCCCGATGGCCGGTCATTGATCTATGCCGCTGAGGTTAACAACAGCTGGAATGTTTATACTGCATCCATTGTCAGGAAGGAGGAACCATACTTTTACGCCTCCACGATATTGAAGACCGAACCGGTGGTCGCTACTGCAGCGGAGGAGTTTCAACCCGAATATTCTCCCGATGGCAAAGAGGTCGCCTACCTCGAAAACAGGGTGATCCTGAAGGTGATCAACCTGGCTACCAAACAAATCAGGACCATCATGCCGGCCAGTGTCAACTATTCCTATGCTGATGGTGACCAATATTATCAATGGTCGCCTGACGGCAAATGGTTCCTGGTGAATTACGCTTTCCCAGACAGGATTTTCAGTCCCGAAGTTGGACTGGTTTCATCTGATGGGAAAGGCGAAATTGCAAACCTGACACTCAGTGGTTACGATGATTATGCCCCTAAATGGTCAATGGGCGGGAAAATGATGATCTGGGGCTGCGACCGGAACAGTGACCGCGAACAGGGAGGAAATCTCAGCAGTGCCGATGTGTATGCCATGTTTTTTACCAAAGCGGCTTTCGACCGGTTCAAGCTGTCGAAAGAAGAGCTTGCGCTGGTAAAAGATCAGGAGGAAAAAGCGGAGAAAGAGAAGAAAAAGAAGGAGGAGAAGGGTAAATCGGCGGATGATAAAAAAGATAAAAATGATTCCACGGCAAAAGAGAATAAGGATTCGACCAAAGTGGTCATTGACTGGGAGAATCTGACCGAGCGTAAGAGCAAACTCACGGTCCATACTTCAGCGATAAGGGATTGGCTGCTCTCGAAAGACGGGGAAAAGCTTTTTTACCTGACCAGCTTTGAAAAGGATAATGATCTTTGGGTAACCGAACTCCGTACAAAGGAGACGAAGCTCCTTGCCAAACTCGGACTGAAGCGATCGGGAATGGAATTATCATCCGATGGGAAATTTATCCTGGTTTTTGCCGATGGGAAACCGATGAAAGTTGAAGTGGAGGGAGGGAAGACAGAACCGTTGAAAACGAGTGGCGAAATGCTCCTGAAACCGGCGGAAGAACGCAGTTACATCTTTGACCATTCCTGGCGGCAGTTCAAGGAAAAATTCTATGTGGCCGATATGCAGGGGGTGGATTGGGATTACTATTATACAGCCTATAAAAAGTTCCTGCCCTATATCAATAACAATTACGATTTTGCAGAAATGCTCAGTGAAATGCTCGGGGAGATGAATGCTTCGCATACCGGCTGCGGTTATCGTGCCAACCGGACGAATGTGGATCAGACTGCCGACCTCGGGCTGTTTTATGATTATGAATATCCCGGTCCTGGTCTGAAAATCGCGGAGGTGATTGAAGACGGACCCTTTTACCGGGCTGATTCCAGGGTAAAGGCAGGCTGCATCATTGAGAAGATTGACGGGGAGGCCATCTCAGACTCCCTTGACTTCTATGCCATGCTGAACCGCAAAACCGGGAAGCTCACGCTGCTTTCACTATACAATCCTGCTACAGGTGATCGTTGGGAAGAGAGCCAGAAACCCATCAGCATCGGTGACGCAAACGAACTGCTGTACAAGCGTTGGGTGAAGAACAGGCGCAACGAAACGGAACGACTTTCGGATGGCAAGATTGGCTATATTCATGTCCGTTCCATGGATGATGCTAGCATGCGGACCGTTTTTGAGGAGGCGCTCGGGCGCAATTTCGAGAAAAAAGCACTGATCATCGACACCCGTTTCAATGGTGGTGGAAATATCCATGAACAGCTGTCGGATTTTCTGAGCGGGAAGAAATACATCGATATTGTTCCCCATGGACAATATATCGGGTCGGAGCCTTACGACAAATGGGTAAAGCCTTCGATTGTCCTGATGGGGGAGAGCAACTATTCAGATGCTCACCTGTTCCCGGTGGCCTACAGGCTGAAAAATACTGGTAAAACCATCGGGATGCCGGTTCCTGGTACAGGGACATTTGTTTGGTGGGAAGCCCAGATTGACCCTACACTGGTATTTGGCATTCCAATGGGGGGATGGCGAACGGCGGATGGCAAATTCTGCGAAAACAACCAGATGGAACCCGATATCAGGGTTCCCAATGATCCGGGAATACTGTCATCAGGCCGCGATCAGCAGATAGAAGAAGCAGTTAAGGAACTGATGAAATAATCGTAAATCAGGATATATTATGGTTTTTCAACGAAAGGAATATTCTGAAGCAGCTGCATCCTGATGGCAGTCAGAATATAATTTTCGATCTGGTAAAACTGGGTAGCTACAAGACCGTCTGAAATAAGCTTCACTTTTCCATAATAGACTGCAATGAGGTTGTCCGTTTTCTTCTGGAGGGCGATCACCTTTGTCGTCCATGCATCAGCCTGTACGGGCGTCATGGTCAAATACTGATCGGCGTACTGGGATAACAAAGCAATACGCTGTTTCCCGAGTTCTTTGCGCTGTGTTTCGTATTGATCATACAGTTTCCAGAAAGCATCTTTTTGAGCAGCCGATGGTTTGACAAAATCGGCCACAACTGTTTTTTTATCGTGTCCGAAAGCAGCCTGCAACAGGTCAACTTCTTCTTTGTTTGATTGCGCCCAGCTACCTAAAGCCATGACCAGCGCTGAAAAGATTAAAATGAACTTTTTCATGATCGGGATAATTGTTTAAGATTTATGTAAATGATTTTTACAAAAATAAGAGAATTGTTGAACTTATTTTGCATTTTTCACTTTTCATTTTTCATTGCTATTGGTTGAATCGGTTATGGAATATTTTAATTGTCGAAAACGGATGGTTCTATCTTAAACAGGTTTGTAATAGATTTGCAATTATTTTAACCATTATGCGTCCGGCCATTCTGTTCCTCATGCTCCTTTTGTATTTCGTTCCTCAGGCGATGAGTCAGAACCCGATAATATCGCACGACAGCATCGTGTTTGTGGAGAAAACGCTGCATAAGGTAGGCAGGAATGTTAATTTCACGATTGTGCCGGGCCCCGTAATCGGAACTACTCAAAAACTTGGTTTTGCCTTACTGCCAATGATTGTTTACAGCCTGAACAAAAAGGATACCCTTTCCCCGCCTTCGTCGACCGCTGTGCTTTTTTATTTTGATTTCTACGGCAGCTGGGCCTTTGCGATCAAACAGAGTTTGTATTGGAATCAGAATAAATGGCGGGCATTTTTCACCCTGGGTGTTGGAGACCTGAAGCTGAAGTATTTTGGCATCGGCCGGGATACGGTCATCGTCAGCAACAATGATACAAACTATGTCTGGACAAGGGAAAGAGACCTTGATGTTTCGGCGACATGTTTTAGGAAAATATTCAAAGGGCTCTATGGCGGACTGGAGTTGCGTTATTCCGTTTCAAATTATCAGGGAACGGACTCAGCAAGCCAGGCAGAACTCGCGAAAGCAGCTCTTCCTTTTGAGAAAGTATCACAAACCGTACTCATTCCTACTTTTGTCTGGGATAACCGCGACAATATTTTCTGGTCTACCAAAGGTTATTACGCAAGCATCAACTTCCAGCTTTCCAATAAATTTTTATTTAGCTCCAGGGATTACTCCATCCTGTCAGGATGGGTTAACGGATATTACAGTCTGCTCAGGCATAGCAGGAAACTTACCCTGGCATGGCATTTTTTTACCCAGGCCGGATGGGGGGAATTCCAGTACCGCACCTATGCCAATTATGGTCGAGGCGACAATGTAACCGGTTATACCGGCGGAAAGTATGTAAACTTCTGTGAAACCACCGTTCAGACAGAGCTGAGATATGATCTGCGGAATTTTATCGCTTTCGGAGGATATGCCGGCACGGGGAAAGTTTTTACCTCTTTCGATGTATTCGGACCATCGGCATGGCTGCATTTCGGGGGAATCCGGCTTTACCTCAACATCATTCCTTCCCGGAACATCAGGGTCCGCCTCGATGCTGCAATGGCACGTAAAGATTATGGGTTTTATATCGGGATAGGGCAGGGGTTTTGAGAATTTGCGATTTACGCATATCCTTTTAGTTAAGGTTTTGAGAAGGAGTGGTGTTTTGTACTAAAAATGAAACCCGATCTGGACCAGGTAACGGAATCCGATGCTGAATAAATCAAGTTTCCCGCTTGATTTAAACGATTTATTGACCACGAAATCCCCGATCATCGGATACCGCTCTTTCAGCTTGTTGTACAATTCTTCATGGGCCTCTTTGATTTTTTCGAGGCTGACTTCGCCGGAAATATTCACGCCACCCCCGTAATAACTCATCGCAGGCCCGATGAGGACAAAATCAAGGGTGAACCGTTTCCAGAAGACAAACTGGTAGCCCAGTTCAACACCAAGGTTGAAGATATAAAAGTTGCCGTTAATCGCACCGGCGCTGTCGGCGGATGTATGAAGCACATTGATGTTGTTTTTAAAATGATACCCGTAATAACTGGCATAGGGTGCAATATAAATCCCGTCGGGGATGGGCCGGGCGTTTCGTTTTCCCAGGTAGAAACGGTATTCGAGGGTAGCGCTGACACCATACTTTTCACGACCGGTGATGGCCAGCAAACTTCCGATGGTATCATTAAACAGCCTTGGAAACTCCAGGTAACCCAGGGTAAGCGCGATCGATTGCTTCGGGTTCAGGACCCTTTCATAACTGAACGTCACATTTTTTACACTCCACAACAGCATGGGAGTGGGGTTGAACTTGATGACATTCCTGTGAAATGGCTTTTTATACTGCGTGACTGTATCCCCCGTTTCGGCTATCGTCAGGAGTGGCAGGACCAATAAAAAAGACAGGGCAATCCAGGATTTAACTTTCATTTGTCGTCTTTTACTTCGACCACTTCGTAAAAATCTTTACCATCCTTTACGATGGGTTGATAATAGGTTTCCCCCACTTTCACATAGGTTATCTCTCCCACCTTGACCTCTTTCCCTCCTGCAGGAAGGTTTTCCACCACACAACCCGCTGTTGGTGGCACCACCACATATCCCTCCGGTTTTTTTTCGTAATAGGTCCCCCCGTAATAATAGTTGTTGGTTGTTTCGTTGACGACCACAGTTTGTGAACCGGGTGGCAATGTGGTAATGGTTGCCCCGACCGGAGCCGGCACCACGGTATAACTGCTGCCAGTGGATACATAATATACGCCCTGGTCATAATGATATTGCTGGTTCGCTACCGTCACAATAACGGCTGTGGCGGCAATGGCTACGACAACAGCACCCCATGGATTAAAGGCGGGTCCGTAATAATAAGGTGTATACGGATGATAATGGTAAGGATGGTATGCATAATAACGATGGCCACCATAGGCATAGGGTGGTCTGGGATAGGGTCTCGGATTGGCTACAACAACGGTGCTTTTGTTGACATTGACATTGACATTCTTGCTGTTATTGATGTTCACATTGTTGTTGTTATTGACGTTCACGTTATTCCTGTTGCCGGTGGAAACGTTATTCTTGTTTCCGGTGGAGACATTGTTTTTATTCCCGGTGGAAACGTTTTTGGTATTGCCGGTCGGTTGCCGTGTGGTTGCCTTTTTATCGGCGGCAGGTTTCTGAAGATCCCTGCTTTGCGATTTATCCTGTGTGGAAGCGGGTTTTGAGACATTGGAACGATCCTTGCCACCCCGCTGTGCTTCACAGGTGATTGGTAATAAAATAGCCAACAGGCAAATAACCAGTCCTGTTTGAATGATCCTGGAAATGATTTTAATTTTCATAATTCTCAATATTTTTGATAATTAACAGATTTATTTGCCCTTGAATTCATTGTAAATGTCCTGAACTGCTTTTTCTCCCGGAAAACAACTTTTTAACTTTTCAAGATATGGTGTTGCTTTTACCGGGTTATTCTGATTCATATAAAATGCAAAGATAGTGTAGAGCAGGTCATAATTGCAAGGATCAATCTGCAGACCTTTCACCAGGGTTGCCTCGCACTTGTCATTTTGGCTGGTAATCTGGTATAGGACTCCAAGGTTGTACCAGAACCTGGGATTGGCACCAGCCATTTTTACGGCGGTTTCAAGCAATGCAATTGCTTCCGGATATTTTTTTTGCTCTCCATAAAGTAAGGCTAGATAATAGAAGCCATCCGCTACCCCGGGATGGTTTTTAACCAGGTCACGGAGCAGGATTTCAGCTTCCTGCATCTTGCCTTGCTGGTAATAGATCAGTGCCAGGTTTTCTTTGGCAGGATAAAAAAGATTATCAATTGCCATGGCCTCCCGGTAGTTTTCCTCAGCCCTGGCAGGATCATGAAGTTTCGAATAATAATTTCCGAGATTATATCTTCCCGACGGAAAATCGGCAACATATTCCTGTGATTTTTTATATTCATCAAGGGCTTTCCGGAATGCCGCGTACTGGATTTCATTGAATGATTTTTTTCCGAAAGTTGCAAGTCTGTTGGCTGCCTCCATGCGGACCGATTTGATGGGATCATTCAGAAGTGGTGACAGGATGCTGAAAAGCGCAGCGGAATCTCCTGCCATATACTTTTCCACCGCAGTGTGCCTCAGCAACGGATCGGGATCGTTCAGGGCTTTGCGTACTGATTCCTGGGCCCTCAGGCCAGGATAGGCAGAAAGATACCCGATGGCTGTTGCCCGGATGATCTCCGGGTAAAGATTGCTGTTGATGATCTTCAACAGGCCTGAATCGGCGCCGGCTTTACCAGCACCGGCATCGGCGAGGATGGTGGCATAATGGGCCTTTTTCTGCTCCCCGTACCACTTGTTCACATTCAGAAGCGCCCATTGATCGGTTTTGTCATCGTGGCAATTGATACAGGCATTGGGCGTTCCAAGCTTTATCGAAAGATCGGGTCGTGGAATGCGCATGCTGTGGTCAAAGCGTTTGTCAACCCCCATGTAAAACCTCCCGGGCATGTGGCAGTCACGGCAAAGATTTCCATCACCCGGGCCAAGTTTCTGACCCCGCTTATTGACGAAAGTGGTTCCCGATTCGCCCTTCGCTTTGTGCAGGTGGTGGCTGAAAGTGTCATATTCATCGGCACGGTGACATTGGGTACATAATGCGTTGCCTTCAAACTTTCGTTTCAGGCTGTGCGGATCATGGCAATCGCCGCAACGTACATCTTTCATGTACATCTTGCTTTGCGTGAAGGATCCATATTCATAATCTTCATCAAGAAACTGGCCGTCGATGTTATAGTTGGGACGTGTGGGCAATTGCGGAATGGCATAACTGAGGAACTCGGGATGGGTATGGTCATACGGACCGTTTGAACTCCGCCGGGCATGGCATGGGGCGCATGATTCAACATACTGGCGTGAAGTGATCCTGCTGGTTTTTACAAGCAGTCCGGTATTGTTATCCTGTGGCCGGGCAAGATCGGGCAGCCTTGCCCACGCGATATGGGCGGAACCGGGTCCGTGGCAGGCTTCGCAATTCACATTGATGTCGTACCAGGTGGTATGGTAAGATTTCGTGCTGAGATCGAAATTTTTCTGAAGATTTGTCGAATGGCATTCAGCACACATGCTGTTCCAGTTCTGGGCCTGGTTGGTCCAGTAAAGCCAGTTGCCGGGATCAAGATCTGCGGGTGTGTATACCATGGCCGCCATGTGGAACCACCTTTTCTCAAGTGTGTTCCATGCAATGGGCAGGCATTGGAACTTCCCGTTCGCAAAGGGGACCAGGTATTGTTGCAACGGACGCACCCCAAACGTGTAGGAAACCCTGAACTCCTTCATCACTCCTCCGGGACCTTCCGTAAAAACGAAGAATTTTCCATCCCGCTTATAAAATCTTGAGGTTTTACCATTGAAAGTAAATGCTGCATTATTGAAATTGCCCTTTACGGAAGTGTCCGAGGCAATCGCCATGGCACTGTCATGATCTGACCCTTTCCACAAACGGTATTCCTTCTGATGACATTCGATACAGGCCTTGCCCCCTGCAAACACAACTGCGGCCGGTTCACCGTCACCCGCATTTCGGTTCATCAGAAGTGAAAGCGGAAAGCTAAGCACAACCACCACCGTGGCAACCAGGCCGGTCATTTTCCAGGATCTGTGGTTCATGGTCATTGCACGTAGGTTAACTGGTCCTTCCTGAATGTTTTCCGCTCTTTCAGGGTACTGATATCCACTTTTACAATACCGTTTTCAATGATAACGGGATAGTAGTCAAGTGCCCGGGCGGCGGGCGGGTTAAGCACTTCCCCGCTGATGTCAAAGGCGGAGGAGTGACATGGGCAAATGAAACGTTTTTTGCTTTCCTCCCATGAAATTGAGCAGCCCAGATGGGTGCACCGGAGGGAAATGGCAATAAAACCGCCATCCAGTTGCCGTGCCAGGTAAAACCTTCCACCCATGAAGGCGTTTACGCTATTCATGCCGAATGAATCGACGGGGCCAGCCTCAAGCAGTTGTTTAGGAGTTTGAAGCTTTTTGCTTTTCCCGGAGAAAAAATAGGTCGTTATCATCCCTGCAGTCTCCAGGGCCGCAAGGATTCCAAGAGCCTTCCAGACCATACCGAAGAAATCACGGCGGGTGATGCCATTGGCAGGAACTTGTCCGGATTCTTCCGGTAAATGGCGAGGAGGTTTTTTCTGCATGCTGTGTTCTATTCATTTTGGTCCCCGCCCCAACCTCTTCCAACCTAGATGGAGGGACCTGGGTGAGCAATTTACATCAACCAGGGCAAAGTTAGTTCCATATCCTTCCCCCTGAAAAATATTCCTGTAATGGTCAATACGATAAATGCCACCATGATAAATACAAAAACCACCTGGACCAGTTCGGCAGCAGACAGGCTGAACCTTTTCAAATAAAACCGGTAATAGCCAGCCATAAAAAGGAGCAGCATTGACAACGGAATGATCCCGTTGCTGATCATGGCCGGGATTCCTGGCAACAGGATTTCGAAGTTCACAATAGTTGCATTGAACAGGATTCCTGCAACTGTTACAACTCCGGAAAAAATGGCAGTGGCTTTTGAAGACTGTTTTCCCAGGGCTGAGATGAACCAATGACCGTTCGGGGTATCCTTGAAATTCAGGAACGGTATCCAGGCTAGAAAAACGATCACGCCAAGCGGTATAATAAATGCTGCAAAAAACGGGTGAAAATGCATCAGCAATTCCTGTACGCCGGCGAAGTACCATGGCGCTTTGGTCGGGTTCATGCTGTATGCAGGGTTCGCTTTATCAAGCAATGGCGCATTGAATAATGCAGCGAAGAGGAATACCAGGGCAAGCAGTACCAGTGCAACGATGAATTCCTTGAAAACCAGGTTGGGCATCACCGGAATCATTTCAGGTTTTTCTGCCGGTTCAGGCAGCATGATCCCGCCAACTTTGCGTACACGCCAGAAATGATACAGGACCAGTGCAATCAATAAAAAGGGCAGGACCGCAGTGTGAAAAGTAAAGAAGTTTTGCAGTGTGCCTGCATTCAGTTCCCTGCCGCCGATGAGGGCCTGCCGCAGACTTTCCCCGAATACGGGCAGGTAACCGATTATATTGGTGCTTACGGTAATGGCCCAGTAAGCAAGCTGATCCCAGGGAAGAAGATATCCGGTGAAATTAGCAAATACGATCAGGAGGAGGATAAACAACCCGAACAACCAGTTCACCAGCCGGGCATTGCGGTATGCTCCGGTAAAGAAAACGCGCAAAAAATGAAGAAAGGCGATGAGCAGGAGGAAAACCCCGCTCCAGTAATGGATGTTACGGACAAACTGCCCGAAAAGCACTTGTTCCTTCAGAAAGACAATGGAGTTGTATGCCTCCGCAGGGGATGAAATGTAATAAAACCGCAGCAAAATGCCCGTAATGATCTGTAGAACGATGAGCAGGGCTGCCATTCCTCCCAGCCCGAAAGTTCTGTCGAACCGGAGCGCCTGTTCGCTGATTTTTAAAGGATGAAGGTGAAGGAAAATCGAACGCATTCAATATCAGTTATGAACTTCCCGGAACATGAAAGCCCAAAATTAAAGAAATAGTATTACTTTTCTTAAGTATTTGTGTTTTACAGGAGGGCGCCTCCAAATGCATCCGCTTTTTAAAACTTTGATACATAACTTTATCCTTTACACGCATTCAATTATTTTATGTATGGTTTGACAGACTTGATTTTCAGCCGGATCGCCTGATAAAAAATAATTACATTCGAATGCTGTTTTACCAGGATAATTATTATATTTGTCCCACGAAAAACTAAACCTATGAAAACAAAGCTGATGTTATTATTGATGGGAGCAGGTCTCATACTGGCTTCCTGCACCAAGTACCCGCCTTCATCGGACAGGTTGCTTGAAGATCTTGCCGTTATTACGCAATACGACACTAAAGCTGATTTCAACAGCTACAAGACCTATTCACTTGCCCCCTCTATCACGAAAGTTACCGACAAAGACACGACGGTTATGACAGGACCAACTGCGGATGCTGTTCTTGCACAGATAGATAAGGACATGCAGGCAAGAGGCTTTGTGAAGGTTGCCACTACCGCAAAGCCTGATCTGGGGATAGAAGTTGTCTATTACCAGAACACTACTGTTTATACTTATTACTATGACTATTGGGGCTGGTACTATCCCTATTATCCGTATTACCCGGTCTACTACTCTTCCTATACCACCGGATTGGCGAATATTGAATTGATCGATCTGAAAACAGCCACTACCGACCGGGCATACATTCGCTGGAATGCTTATATCAGGGGCCTGCTCACGGGTAGCCATACGACTGCTGAAATTACCGCCAAAGTCGATCAGGCATTTATCCAGACACCACAGTTAGTAACAACAGCAAAATAATCATATCTAAAAAAAAAACTGTTATGAGAAAAATATTTTTCATCCTCAGCATCCTTGTCCTTTCTGCTGTGTCGCTGCAGGCTCAGAATGAACCTGCTTCCCTGGGATTCACGCCATCTTCCTACTATACTTTCTCGTGGAATACCACCTTTACCATGGGTGACTTCAATAAATGGGTTGGCAATGCCAGCCCGGCAGGTTTTGATCTCGGCGGACGCTATTTCATCAACGGCGGCCTGGCTGCGGGTTTTAACATTAGCTGGCAACGGGTAAGTCAAATTTACCAGAATGAGACCTATACGATTCCAGACAAGGGAATAGCCATCACCGCAGATAATTACAGGTTCACCTGGATGGTTCCTTTCCAGGGAGTGATCGCCTATCATTTCATGCAGGATAAAATGGTATCTCCCTATTTAGGCCTCGGCATTGGCGGCGATTACATGGAACATCACCTGCTGATCCAGGAATATGATATCTATAAAACCCGCTGGGATTTCTCGCTGACACCCGAAGTTGGCGCCCTGATCAAGTTTGGAAATTTCTCCTCCTGGGGTGGGCTCGTGGCTTTTAATTACAAATGGACCACCAACAAGATCGAACTTTACCAGACAACCTCCAAGAACCTTCAGATGCTGAACCTGAAAGTGGGGTTGGTACTGATTGTGCGGTAGTCTGTTTTCAGGATATTTAAAAACCCCGGGTCGGTGATCCGGGGTTTTTTGTTAAATAAAATATTTGTTATTCGATTCACATGCATGATTTGTTTGTAATTTTGATTCCTAAATCCAGCCATGATGTTTAAAACAAATGAATACTTTGACGGGAAGGTGAAATCGATCGCCTTTACTACCTCCGGCGGTCCAGCAACAATGGGTGTAATGGCTCCCGGTGAATATGAATTCGGCACCTCCACCGTCGAACACATGACGGTTATTTCTGGCACGATGGTTGTTCAATTGCCCGGTGATTCAGAATGGAACGAGTTTAAACCATTTGAAATGTTCATTGTTCCCAAAAATACAAAGTTTAAACTGCGCATTGCAACAGATGCAGCATATCTCTGCCTCTATCTTTAATCAACTGATGACTAATAAAAAAAATATGAAAAAACTGATTCTGATTACCGGTCTGATCTTCTTCATGTGTTCCATCGTGTCGTTTGGACAGGATAAAGAAACTACCATGAAAAAAGGTAAAAAAGATCAGACAGAACTTTATAACGACTTCTATATTTCCTATGGTACCGGCACAATTTATTATTTCATTGAAAATGAAGGCCTTAAAGCAAACAGTATGTCGGGCACCTTCCTGGTTGGTTTTTCCCGTTCCGTCAACAAGGTGATTGCTGTTGGCTTTCAGTTGAGCTATACCAACATTGACCGCACCGGAGTGGACAACTATAATTATCAGTGGCCCCAAAATATTGACCAGAAAGATAATATGTGGCAGGGAATCGCCAATGTGAGGTTCCGGTATATCAATACACCGACCTTTTGCATGTATTCCGGAATCGGGATGGGTGTGACGATGGATTACTACAAGAAAACGGAGAGCTCCATCACCACGAAAGGGCAAAAGTTGCTTCCGGCCGGTCAGCTTACCCTGCTGGGGTTTCGCGTAGGCCGCACACTCAGCTTCTTCGGAGAATTCGGGATTGGAACCAATTCAATCCTGAATGCAGGTATGAGTTACAAATTTGGGCAATAGCCCGAGGAAATTGACCAATTGGCGGTATTCAACCAGATTACTCAACCTTTCCCAACCTGAAGATCAAACCGCCGGTGAATCCAAACTGGAATAAAGTAGAGTAAACAGACACACCCGTGCTCGCGCCACCTGTTCCGACAAACATTGAAAAGGCGGTTCCCTGTACAGGGATGTAACCCTGGGCCTGCAAACGGAGTCCAATCCGTTTTGCAAAATAGATTTTTGCACCGGCATTAATTCCAACCGAGAAGAACCAGGCATCAGCATATTCCTCTTTTGGCGCGAAAACACAGGCTCCCATGTTCATTCCGACAAACGGAGACACCGTTGGATTCACCCGGAAGTTTTTCGTAAATCCGATCTGCATATAATTTATACTGAGCGGGACTTCCTGGTATGGTTTTGTATATCCATTGATGCTGAAATAGTTCACATCTGCTTTGGTGTCCGACCGGTTGTAGATCAGGTCAACATCCACCACCCTGCTGACGGCTACACTGATCATGCCTCCGTATTGCGCGTTGTCATGGATGTATACGTCACCATAGTCACCCTGCATGGTACCACCAAAAACATAACCACCAAATGGAGTCACTTCAACGCTCTGGGCATTGAGAATAAACGGAATGCAGATCGCTGCTGCAAATAAGATAATATATTTTCTCATAATTGTTAATTTTTAGCAAAAATAACAAAGTTGACTAAACCGGCAATATTGAACAACGAAATTATCAGCATGACTGGTACCTTCAAAGGATGGAATGGACCTTAATGAAGTTTGTTCCACCGGCTTCATGTGCCGGAATTCCACCCAGGACAAGGATCTTGTCCCCGGCTTTTGCAAGGTCTCTCTTTACAAGGTTTTGCGCAGCGATGGCGACCATTTCTTCAAACGTGTCAGGATGGTCTTCAATCAGGAGCGGCCTGATTCCCCAAAGCAAATTCAATCCGTGGTAAACCTGGAGGTGCCTGGTGAAGGCAAACACCGGGGCCTTCGGGCGCTCGGCGGCAATAAACCTGGCGCTTCTTCCGCTGGTGGTCAATACGACAATACAAGCCGGATTGATCACCTTTGCCATCTGGTTTGCGGCACAACTGAGGGCAATGATATCAGAACTTTCGATGGGGGGGTAGGTCTTGAATTCGATCCTGGCTTCCACATCCAGGGCAATCTTCACCATCATTTCAACTGCTTTAACCGGGTACTCTCCCATCGCAGTTTCTCCCGAAAGCATGATCGCATCCGTTCCGTCGATGATGGCATTGGCAACATCGCTGGCTTCAGCCCTGGTAGGCCGCGGTTCATGGATCATGCTCTCGAGCATCTGGGTAGCGGTGATTACGGTCTTGCCGCTCCTGTTGCACAATTCGATGATCCGTTTCTGAAGCATTGGCACTTTGTCGGGGCTCATCTCCACCCCGAGATCTCCACGTGCGACCATGATCCCGTGAACAGCGTTTATGATCTCTTCCAGGTGATCAATGGCCTGGGGTTTTTCAATCTTGGCAATGATTGGTTTTGCATACCCTTTCTCTTTGATCAGACGCTGAAGCGCGATCACATCGTCGGCCGACCGGACGAAACTGAGTGAAATCCAGTCAACATCCTGTGAAAGCCCGAATTCCAGATCCCGGATGTCTTTTTCCGTCAAGGATGGAAGCCGAAGGTTGAGGTTGGGAAAATTCACCCCTTTGTGATCGGTCAGGCAACCGCCTTCAATAACCCTGCACAGAACATCATTCCCTTTGATCTCCGTAACTTCAAGTTCAAACAGTCCATCGGCAAGCAAGACCTGCATTCCTGGCCTGGCTTCTTCAGCAACAAACGGATAATCGATCGGGATTGTCAATGTTGCCGATTGATATTCCCCCTGTGGGATCAGGGTGACGATATCACCCCGGCAGATATCCATTTTACCTCCCGGAAGCTGCCCGACCCTGATCTTCGGTCCCTGCAGATCCTGTAAAATGGTCACGGGTTTATTCAGTTCATCCGAGATTTCCCGGAGCGCCCGGATGACCTTTGCATGGTCATCATATTTTCCATGTGAAAAGTTCAGCCTGGCAACATCCATTCCTGCCTCGATGAGCAGCCTGATCATTTCCGGCGAACTGCTTGCCGGGCCAATGGTTGCAACGATTTTCGTGCGACGGAAAGTTGATTTCATAGGTTTGTTTTTAAACCCCATCCCCCTAACCCCTTCCCACAAAGGGAAGGGGAAATAAGTCCCTCCCTTGTTGGGAAGGGATATAGGGTGGGGTTATAATTCAATACTCTGCCCATACTGTGGCAAAAATGGCACCAGTCCATACCGGTGACGGATTATTTCTGACAGTGTTTCCCTGGCTTTATCTTCTCCATGGGTCAGTACGACCCTGGGGCGGTCGGGAGCAAGCACATTAAACCACTTTAAAAGGTCCGTTTGTCCTGCATGCGCACTGAAGCCTCCGAGTTTGTGAATCTTTGCCCTTACGACGATCCGTTCACCGAAAATGCTTACCGATTGGTTTCCATCCACGAGTTTTCTGCCAAGGGTCCCCTCTGCCTGGTATCCAACAATCAGCACCGAGGTTTCAGACCTCCACAAATTGTGTCGTAAATGGTGTTTGATGCGACCGGCATTGCACATGCCCGAACCGGCAATGATCATGCAGGGCCCTTGTACCTCATTGAGATGCTTAGACTCCTCTGCACTTTGCGTGGGACGGATATAACCCTTATCCCGTTCCTGTTCCCCGCTGGCAATAAATTCATTCATTTCGGTATCAAACAGTTCAGGATGGCTCGTGTAAATTCGCGAGGCCTCAATGGCCATCGGACTGTCAATATAAATCGGGAACCGGGGCAGGCCGCCTTTTCTGAACGCCTGTTCGATGTAATAGATGATATCCTGTGTCCGGCCAATGGCAAAGGAAGGCACAAGGATTTTTCCTTTGGAATGCAGTGCATCCCTGATTATTTCAATGGCCTCATCAATGGTTTCCTGCAGTGGTTTATGGTCGCGGTCGCCATAGGTCGATTCCATGATGACCATGTCTGCCTCCCTGAACGGTTCAGGATCACGGACAATCGGCATCCCGGCAGCCCCGAGGTCGCCGGAAAAGATGACCGACTTCATTCGCTGGCCTTCTGCAACGGTCAGTTTCAGGCTGCCTGATCCAAGGATGTGACCTGCTTCATCCACAATGATCTTCATTCCCGGGGCAACCTCGAATGCGCTGTGGTAAGGCATCGGTTTCATCTGGCTGATTACTCCCTCCACATCCTCCTCCTCAAAAGCAGGTTTTATTTTTGGTTTGCCATTGCGCGTCAGCATCCTGTTGATTTTTTCAAGATCACTGGTTTGAACTTTCAGGGAGTCACGCAGTACAAGCGCAACCAGATCAATGGTTGCCGGTGTGCCGAAAACGGGACCCCGGTAACCTTCGCGAAACGCTAGCGGCAGCCGGCCACAGTGGTCCAGGTGAGCATGCGTGAGTACAATGGCATCCAGTGTATGATAATCGACGGGTGGTGCTGCCTTATTCCTGCTTTCATCCCGCCTGCTTCCCTGGAACATCCCGCAATCGATGAGGATCCTGGCATCAGGGGAAACACAATAATAGGCTGTTCCGGTTACTCCGCCGCAAGCACCATAGAAAGTGATTTTCATTTTGAAAACATTAAATAGTTGGTTAATCAGTGAGGTAAAGGTATGCTTTTTTAACAATTTCCGGAGAATTTTCATCGGGAAAGGTGCTGTGAATAAATTTACCTTTGCAGGATGGCTGAACAACCGATCCGGTGAAAACCGGGAACCAGATTACAGGGATCATCCTTGCCGGGGGGCAAGGATCGCGGCTTGGCAGGGACAAAGGCCTGATCGGGCTGAACGGAAAATCCCTGGCAGAACATGCCATGGATGTGCTGTCCCCGTTTTGCAATAAAATCATGATCAGTTCCAATAACCCCGGCTACCATGTCTTCCCTTGCGAAATTGTTCCCGACAGGCTTCCGGGATACGGTCCGATGATGGGAATCTCCTCGGCGCTGAAAGCATCATCAACCACCATGAATCTCGTACTGGCCGTCGATAATGTTTTTGTCACCCGGGAATTCTTTAATTACTTGATTTCAAGAGATCTGTCAAATCACCAGGTCGCCGTGCCTTTTGTAAAAAACAATTATTTTGAGCCGCTTGTCGGATATTATTCAAGAACCTGTCTCCCCGTGATGGAAGAGATGATGCAGGAGAGTAATTATAAACTGCCTGATCTTTTTTCAAGGGTTTCAGTGGAAAAACTGATGGTGGAGACTGACTTCCCGGCCTTTCACCCGGACTACTTCCACAGCCTGAACCATCCGGAAGACTTGCTGCTGCTGCATACTTTAAAAGACGGGCACTTGCAGCCATGAGTTGGGAGGCTTTTTCCCGGATTCATCTTTCATCGGGTTTTCGGGCGTAAAAACCTTCCCGTTCCTAAAACCGATGAGAATTTCAATTACATTTTGCCCAGGTGGATGAGTGCGAAACAGAATTTTGACCTTGAAAAATGAATTGAATGATTTTCCATTATTTTAATAATTTTACAAAACTTTTCCAATAATCACAAGGTTATGAAAAATTCTTTGTCTCTTTTCATTGTGTTCTTTTTTGGTTTTTCACTCAGTGTCTTTAGCCAGGAGCGACAAGACGAGGCCAGTCCGGAATTGAATTTAAGAATTGAACGTAAATCTGAAAAGATCACCCAGATCCCCGGATGGTCACATGTCAAAACACCAAAGGGGAAGACCTGGGAGCAGTCCGATTCGTCGATGGGGTATAACTATCTTGTAGGCCGTCCAAGGGAGTTCTCTTTTTATTCACTTCATGTGATTGAATTTTCGATCAATGGAAAAAGGTTTTATGCATTGAGTATCGAGAAACCCCGCTATAAGCAGGAAGAGGATTTCAACGGAACCAAATGGGAATATGATTCTCTCATGCTTGCAGGAAGAGGTGTTGATTGGTTCTTTTTTACGGAATCAAGTCTGAAACGGTTAAAGAATATCGTGAACGCTGCCGATGGCAAACCTTACCGGCTGGTTGATGTAAAATATTATAAGACCGGATGGAAAGTCAAAGGCGGAATCAGTCAGGAAATTTATATCGGCGACAAAGAGATGAAAAGTATCCTGCTTACAGGGAATGTATCGATCTTAAAGTCGACAAACCTCTGCCAGGGAGATAGTCTTTTTATCATCAATTCCCAGGTGTTGAAGGGTGATACCATTATCAGGTTCAATGTGCTGTCGGATATTGCTCCCAAAACGGCAACTGAATTCAGACTGCTGCCCCTGGATGATTCATATTTTGAAATTACAAATCGTGAATTTAACAACCTGTTCAGATTTTCTGACTTTGTTTCAAAGGAAGAAAGTAAGAAAGCCAGGGAGTATGTCAATAGCGGAGAGGCCAAGGATAAACTCAAAGACTACGCAGGAGCAATAGCCGACTATTCTGCAGCCATTGAATTAGATCCTGGTTATGCGGAAGCGTATTGCGCCAGGGCATTATCAAAAATTCAAACGGGCGACAAAGAGAGCGGATGCCGGGACCTGAAAATAGCAACCGGGCTGGGGTATAAACCGGCCTATAAAAAAACAAAGGAACTCTGCAAATAATTGCCGGTCAGGGGAGCTGGAATAATATATTGATATTCAGATTTATATACCTGGTCCTTTTTTGATGTTTCCACACATTGCCTAACAATTTCACCCGGAGATTCAAAGGTGAACAGGTGAAATTTTATCATGATAATGAACATTTGTTTATAATGTCAATCAAGGGTAGTATGTTTTGAACACGTTTCAACTATTGATCCGCATTCATAATTAAACTAATTGACTGTTTTCACACATCCCCGATAAGGAAGTCGGAATTATTTTTCGTTTGGATCAACCTTGCCCGCCTCCCTCTGAAGGGTGTCGGGAATGATCAGAGGAGGGTGGTTCCTGATCCTGTTTTCCATCCGGTCACGTAAAATCAGTATATTCCCAACGGAGGCTTCATAGGCATCACTGTATGAGTTGCCCTGTTGCATCAGCTTGCGTTCCGTCAGTTCTGCAGCGATCGAATACTCCATCTCTTCGCAGGATACCTGTCCGTCGATCCATATCTCCTTTGCCGGAATGAAATGATAAACAAGGTCATTCCCGCTAAAGCCGAAATCCGGAAAGATGTTTTTCCTTACCAGGTAACCATCCACAACCCATACCATCATTCCGTCACGGATACCGACCGGAATGCGATAGATGCTGTTCAGCCTGATACTATCGGGAAGTTTTGTTAACTCTTTTCTGTTGCTCCAGTCCGTTGGTGAAACTGCCTTCATGGAGGCCTCATGCCCGCGGCAGATGCTGTCATTGGAATGCCGTATGACCACTTCAACAGCCAGCGATGAATCATGTGATTTGTCGTAAGTCCATCCAAATTTTGCCATCAGATGCCGCTCATTCAGTTCATGAGCCAGCGTGAGTTCATATTCCTCACCGGAAACCGCATTGTCAATCCATATTTCCCCGGGAGGAGTGTAACAATAACGCTGGTCATTCCCCCCATAGAGAAACTCCTTGTATATTTTATGCCTGACTTTATATCCATCTACGATCCAAACATCCTGGCCATTCTTTTGACCGGCGTAAAATCGATAAACATTTGGCCTTGTTTCCCGCGTTTCACATCCGAGAAATGGGAAAGCAAGAAAAATAAACAATAAATATTTGGTTTTCATATCAATATGTGGATTTTTCAGCTTCAAAGATACTGATTTCATTTGTTTTTCTAAAGGAAAGCTTGCCGGAGATTGTGTGGCAATTATCCACGCTTTCAATGTCTCATCGCACTTTTCTTATACGATTGGCCTATCGCAGGGCTGGCCTTCATTGTCTCTCCCGAGCACCTCCCGGGAAGGATGGAAAGCATTACCGCTGTAGGGAACTGAATTCCGCGCCGAAAGAGAAGAAAATATAAACTCCAAAGTTTCAACAGAATCATCATTCAATTTTGCGGTGTTAATTTTATTTCCACATTCAGTTGGGAGAATAAAAAACGCTCTGACTAACATTTAATGTTAAAATTTAAAAAAATGAAAAAAGTAATGTTGATTGTCCTCGCAGGCATGTTCAGTCTGTCGATGTTTGCCCAGACTCAGGAAAAAGCAAAACCTGCTGAACCGAAGAAAGAACCAGCTAAAACAGAAGTTGCAAAACCTGCAACCAAAAATGCAAAAAAGAATACTACAAAGGAAGCAGCTAAACCAGCTGAGAAGAAAGATGTTTCACAACCCAAAAAGTAAAAATTGCTTTGCTGAGCCGAAAAAGGTTGGATCACAGGATCCGACCTTTTTTTTCGGAACTTCGGCAGTGGGGGTTATACCCCGGGTTAATTAAATTATGAGGAAGCCGTTTTGTATGTATATCCTTTGATCTCCGTCCCTGTGTTTGTATTTTTGTATTGATCAAATCGCATTCTAAAAAGTCGTGAATGGCATAAGATTACTCCCTGCTAAGGTTGGCAGGCTTAAACCTTAACAAAAAGTGAAAACAACAAAAATCATGATCATATTGGTCTGCTGGGCAAGCACCCTGCAGATCTTTGCACAGGACAAACAAACCACTCGAACATTCACCGATACCAGTGAGTTCCATACCATTTTTCATAAAGGAGACGGGACTCATAAAATTCCCCTGGGATATTTTATCGAATTGAATGCAGGATATTCCCACTTCGGGCATGAAAGTGCTTTTCTTCCGGGTGTCAGCATGGGGGTCATCGTTGATCACCATTGGACCCTGGGGATGACAGGGAGTATCATTGGATCTCCACAGGGTTCATACCATCACCATGCTGAAACGGATACCACTGATGTCAACAAACATGGCGGCAGCAGCAAAGTTGGTGGGTATGGCGGGCTTCTGCTTGAATACACCCTTTTTCCTCAATCCAGGATCCATGTGAGTTTTCCATTGGTAATCGGCGGTGGCTACCTCGTTCAGTCGCAACCCATGCATCCTGGCGACTCTGCCTCTTCAAAACATCAATGGCCTCACTACAATTACTCCCATGGAGATGGTTTTTTTGCACTGGAACCGGGAGTAAAACTTGAATTGAATGTCATGAAAAACCTGAGGGTCGGTCTCGGAGTCAGTTATCGTTATTCTCCTGACCTGAATCACCATAACACATCTGATGATGTGCTTGACCAGTTCACAGTAAAACTTGGTCTTCGGTTTGGGAAATTCTAAATGGATAATCGGACCTTCCTTTTTTGAAAGGGGTGCCAAAGCCGGAGAGAGTCCGGGGAGCCCTGCTGATAATTTTACTGCAGACCTTTCTGCCCGGGCAAATGCAGCCTTGAATAACATAAGTGGGTCCATCAATTCGGATGGAGCCATTATGACCCGGGTGTTGTCGCCCTGGCACTCTCCTGTACCCATACGGGATGCACGATTCGTTGTAATTCCTGTTCGCAGAAATTCGTCTTTCCATGCCACTGGAGCACCTGCGACCTGCATGGCAACATCACCGGAGATACTCCCCCATGCCCAAGGATCAAAGCAAACTACATTGTGACCATCAAAGGGTAAATGTCATTATATAACTTCCTATGAAAAAGATTATTCCTGCTATTTTGGTATTGATCCTCTTTTCTTCCTGTACGCATACCGTGTATAAATCGCTTGACTGGCAACGCACAAAGGTTACTGCAGATGGCTGGAACATAGAATGGCCTGATGAATTGCGGTTCATGGATGAAAAAACCAGGATCAGTTACAACATCACCAACGATCTTTATAATTTGTATGTGTTCATGAGAGTGGCCGATCCGATCATCGTCATGAAGATTATTCATGGTGGCATGGAACTCAGAATTGACACGTTGGGAAAAAATGCATTTCCAATTGAATTTATTTTCCCAATGGCAAATGAAATTGTTATGACCCGGGACATGAGGGGAATCTCACAAAAAGAAAACAATTATGGAGAAAGACCAACCCATCCCGCGATAAAACAAAAAATCCTGAGTCCGGCAACCGAAGCTCAGCTGGTTGGGTTCAAGCATCCACATGAAGGAAGAATTTCATTGTTGCACAATACCTCCGGGATTTCAGCATCAATCGAAATTGATAGTTTGGGGATGTTAAGTTATGAAGCCATACTTCCATTCAGCGCTTTTTATAAAGATGAATTGACAAAGGTTGATACAAATCATGCGTTCAATTATGAATTTATGATAAACGCCTTGCCAGCCCCATCAGATCGCGAAGGTGGCGGTGGTGGCGGACAGGGAATGAGTGGCGGTATGGGAGGTGGCGGACAACATGGAGGAGGGCAGCATGGCGGTGCGGGAAGGGGCGGTTCCCATGGGGATGAACAAGGAGGAGAAGGGAGGAACCCTGCTTCAAACGCCGGGTTGTATGTTGCCAGTCAGTTCGCTCAGAAAATGAAATTTTCCTTAAAGTAGCTCCTTTTTCAGTGAATTGGATCAGGTTTCAGGATCAAATAAACTGATTATGAAAAGATTCTGTGGGATTTTGAGGAAATCGAACCACCGCCTGTCTTAATAGATTTCACGCATGCTCTGGATGGGGTGATGAAGATTGTGTCAAATGTTTAGGCGGGAAATTCCTTATCCAGATTTCCTGTTAATGAGTTCTTTCATTGATCAGTTTGTGGTAATCACTATTTTTGCAGGGAATTACAAAAACAGTCCTATAATGATTTCCGGAATGATTGGCGTATAAACCACTCCAAAAACCTCATCAAAGAGGGCAAGGCCAATGAGATTACCTTGGAAGCGATCGGAATATTGTCAGGATTTTCATCGAGATACACCTTTTTTACCGCCTTTAAAAAAACTGAAGGAACTTAACCCGGGACTTTTGCAACTCAATTCACTGGATAGTCGGCATCCGATGTAAATTTGTACCGTTTTTCAAAAACAGGACAAAGAAGAGGCTTTTTGCCATTTCCCAGGTAAGAAACAGACCACTAAAATCATTATTTTTACAGATTCAGAAGGGAGAAGACCTTTCACAACTATCGAATCAATGTACGTTGGAGAAGATCCACCACCATCTTCCCAAAGGACTGGTACTTATTACGTTCGTAGAGTGCGGGCTTTTTAACAATTCATATTCTTTAAATTCAAATTCTTAAAAGAAGGTTTTATGAAAATTCAAAAAATTAATCGGTTCTGGCAAAGCGCAAACTTGTTCATTGCCCCGGTATTATTGGTCATTCTGATTTATTACAGAGATGGAATGACTTTTTATCAGTTTCTTTTATGGCTTCATCTCCCTTTTTTAATGATTCATGAAATTGAGGAGTATGTTTTATCCCCTTTAAGTTTTAAAGAATTTTTCAATTTAAAAACGCCTTTTGGTTCCGGAACCGACCGCAACTACCCGCTTGATGAAGGCTATGTATTTCAGGTAAACATTATCATTGCATGGCCGATGGTCATCATCGGCGCTTTACTTTACAACATTGCACCATGGGTTGGATTTTCAATGATGTTGTTTGAATTAACGATCAACAATTTAATGCATACCATCATTTTTCAACCCGAGAAGCCTGTCTATAATCCCGGTTTGATCACAAATTGTGTTTTGTTGCTGCCGCTTGGTACGTTAACATTTCTTACGGCCCTGCCGTTCTTTCACTGGTACGATTGGGTTTTTTCCATCGTGGCAGGAGCATTGATCGTGGGTTTACTGGCCTATAAAACGACCAGCCGCCAGGGCAAAGTAAAGCACCAATAATTTTAAACAGACTCTTACACAAAAACAATCCATTACAATGAAAATGACCAGCAGATTTATCGCAATTTTACTTTTCGTGGTTTCCATTACCGCTCAGGCCCAGGTGGGGATCAACAGCACGGGAGCCAATCCCGACGGCAGCGCCATGCTCGATGTGAGTTCTACCGAAAAAGGACTTTTAATTCCCCGCATGACCGAAGCCCAGCGAACGGCCATTGTCCTTCCTGCCAAAGGATTGCTGGTTTACCAGAATGATGGAACCGAAGGGTTTTATTATTACGATGGTTCGGCATGGACAAGGCTTACCAGCGGGACTTACACCGAATCCGACCCCGTTTTTGGTTTATCGGCTGCTCATGGAATTACTTCATCGAACATTACCAACTGGAACACGGCTTATGGTTGGGGCGATCATGCAGGATTGTACCGGCCTGTAACATGGGTTCCCACCTGGAATGATATTGCCGGCAATCCGTTCCACTGGAGTTCACCGGCAAATGGCGACCTGATGAGATATGACCTCAGCACCGAACATTGGGAAAATTTTGCTCCGGAATATCTGACAAGTTATACCGAAACCGACCCGATCTATTCGTCAAAGTTCGACCCGACAGGCGCTGCCAGCGAAGACCTGCTTAAATTCAACGGCACAAAGTTCGTGAAATTCACCCCCAACTTCACCGAAAGCAATTATCTGTATAACACCAAATACGGAGTAAAACTATTGGCACGAAACGATGCCCAGGCAAATGTGGACTTTGTTCTGTCTCCCAAAGGAAACGGGGCCATCCTTGCCCAACAACCCGACGGAACATCGGCAGGTGGTAACAATAGGGGGCACTACGCTATTGATTTTCAGATGAACAGACTTATGCCTTCCTACGTGGCAAGTGGATCATATTCGGTTATTGCCGGTGGTCAAAACAATACTGCTACAGGTACATCTTCGACAGTTGGCGGAGGAGATGGTAATACTGCGACCGGTGGGTATTCTTTTATTGGCGGAGGCACAGGCAATCTGGCAGATGGTTTCTTTTCCTTTATTGGTGGAGGGGATTTAAATTCGGCAAGTGGTAATAAATCATTTGCAAATGGTTATTATAATACTGCTCAATCGTATGGTGAATCGGTGCTGGGTTTGTGTGCAACGGTGGGTTCCGGTAATCCCACAGATTATGTTGCAACTGACCGGCTTTTTGTGGTTGGCAACGGTAGTGCTTACGATACCCGAAGCAATGCCCTGGTCATATTAAAAAATGCCAACACGACCATTGGCGGAACCCTTGCCATTAACGCCAATGGTACTAATACAAGTTTTACCTTTCCTTCAGGAAGAGGAAACAGCGGACAGGTGCTGACCACCAATGGTACAGGAACTTTATCATGGGCTACCCCCGCGGCTGGCACTGTAACTGCTGTTACAGGTACAGCACCAATTGTATCCAGCGGCGGTGCCACCCCGGTTATTTCAATTTCGGCAGCAACGATCAGTGCTGCAGGAAGTATGAGCGCGGCAGATAAAACCAAACTGGATGCAATAACAGGCACAAATACCGGCAACCAGACCATCACCCTAACTGGTGATGTAACAGGTTCGGGTACAGGAAGTTTTGCGGCTACCATTGCCGGAAGTGCTGTTACCAATAGCAAGATGGCCAATATGGCCGCCAACACAATCAAGGTAAACAATACAGCAGCTGCAGCAGCGCCAGGCGACCTTTCACTTACTGCCAACACCTTCCCGTCCCGGAAGAGCACTGGAAACATAACGGCTTACCCTGTCACCGATTTTGCTTTTGACATTCTGAACGATGCCGATGCAGTCACGGTAAGAACAACCATTGGCGCCGGTACAGGTAATGGCACAGTTACCGGGGTTGGTGGCACGGCTCCTATCGTTTCTACGGGCGGTGTCAGTCCTGCAATTTCAATTTCGGCGGCCACCACCAGTGCTGCCGGCAGCATGAGCGCAGCAGATAAAACCAAATTGGATGCCATCACCGGTACAAACACCGGCAACCAGACCATCACCCTAACCGGCGATGTTATCGGATCGGGTACCGGAAGTTTTGCGGCTACCATTTCTGCAAGTTCTATTACCAATGCCAAGATGGCAAACATGGCCGCCAACACAATAAAGGTAAACAACACGACCTCCGCGGCAGCGCCAGCCGACCTTTCACTTACGGCCAACACTTTCCCATCCCGGAAAAGCACAGGAAACATAACGGCTTACGCCATCACCGATTTTGCTTTCAACATACTGAATGATGCTGATGCTGCCACGGTGAGGACAACCATAGGAGCCGGAACAGGTAATGGCACGGTTACATCAGTAACCGGAACAGCTCCTATTGCTTCATCAGGAGGAAATGCACCTGCCATTTCAATTTCGCCCGCTACCATTAGCGCTGCAGGAAGCATGAGTGCGGCGGATAAAACCAAGTTGGATGGATCAACCCATGCCATCGGCGATACTTATGGCGGTGGGATCGTATTTTACGTTTATGACGGAGGAAGGCACGGACTGATTGGAGCCACATCTGACCAAAGTAATAACATAAGATGGTACGGTGGTTCAAATACAAATACACGTGCAAGAGCTGATGGAGTGGGTGCAGGGTTAAAAAACACAGCCATAATCATCGCCAATCAGGGTCCGGTGGATGGAAACAGCTTTGCCGCGTCCTTGTGCAATGAATATTCAGTAACAGTTGATGGAGTTACTTATGGCGATTGGTATTTACCTTCTAAATATGAATTGAATTTATTATACTTACAAAAAAACCTGTTTGGAAACTTTACTACTGGCACCTATTGGAGTTCCACCGAGTTCAGTGCTACCCAAGTATGGGTCCATGTCTTTTTCAATGGTGAGCAGTACGAGAGCGATAAATACAACATAATCTCTGTACGGGCTATTCGGGCTTTTTAAAAATTAATCAATTTAATGTGAATCAAAGAGATCCGAAATATGATGTCAGCGGGATCACCGTCACAACAACCTGGTTTGAATGGAATCTGGCCTCCCGGATCTACCTGGCCAGGATCGTTTTCATGAATATTTGGTTGTGGAGGGGAAGTTTGTGAAGCAGTCCAAAAAATGATAGAGAGAAAAATGGAGATGGCAATTATCATCTAAAATAAAAAAATAAAGCACTGAATATCAGTGCTTTATAGTGGGATGTGAGGGATTCGAACCCACGACCCCCGCCCTGTCAAGGCGATGCTCTAAACCAACTGAGCTAACATCCCATGGGGGTGCAAAGATATTAATTCTTTTTAAAATCAAACGGGAAAATTACAGGAAAGGAGGGGCAGGAGGACAGGGAAAGCGAGAGCCCGCCATTGATCTGCCGTCACGCGTTACGTGTCACTTGTCACGTGTCACGCATTCCGGTAGATCCCCAGAATCTCCCCATAGTAAACCATATGAAAATCCCTGAGCGGATAGTATTTTTTAACAATTCCCTGATCCAGGGTGGCCGCATCAAGGAAATGCTTATGTACGATCCTGCATTCAAAATGAATTGCTGATTCTGAAATATAAAAAGATTCTGTCCTGGCACATTTTTCAATGGTGAAATTACAGGCTTCAGCTTTGTTAAGGTCGCGGCCTGACCGGGTTCCGCAAATGCCAAGTTCCTTCTTATACTGATCCGGCAAAACACATACCGAGAAATCCCTCGCTGATTCCATCAGTTTGAAAGTATGACGAACCGGCCTGACCAGCACCGTCATGATCTGTTTGTTCCAGATATGGCCGAGGGTCGCCCAGCCGATGGTCATCAGGTTGGGAGGATTCCCGGCAACCAATATAATCCCTTCCCCATCCAGTTTAACGAGTGTTTCCTGATATACATCGAATAATTCAACCTCTTTATGCATAAAGAACTAATTTTGACCTTCAAAAGTAATGCTATTCCTTAATCCAGGCTATTTATGAAAAGAAGTTTTATCAACTTTTTCCTTACTGCATTTTTAGTTGCGATGCAGATCGCAGGCATCGCCCAGGGCGACAGAACGATGATCACCCTGGAGGATATTTATAAAAACCGTAAGTTTTCTTCAAAAAGCTTTCCTGCCGTTCATTCCATGAATGACGGAGAGCATTATTGCCAGCTGGCTAAGGACAGCCTGAACCTTTACGAATATGCCACCGGAAAGCGTTCAGGTACGCTTGCAATTTCGAAACAGTTGGTTGCTGCCGGTGATACTACCACGATCCCGATGTCGGGATTTATTTTTTCAGGGGATGAAACCAAAATCCTTTTTCCTGCCGGCACCGAGGCAATCTATCGCCGCTCATCCAAGGCCACTTATTACATCTATGACCTGGCCACCAAAAAACTTGTTCCTTTGTCAAAAAACGGGAAGCAACGTCTTGCCACATTTTCACCTGACGGGACAAAAGTCGCTTTCGTGCGCGACAACAACATTTTCATAAAGGATCTATCGATTGCGGCGGACAATGCGGGTGGCACCCCGGATGGACAGGAAACGGGGGCTGAATACCAGGTGACGACCGATGGCAAAATCAACGAGATCATCAATGGCGCCACCGACTGGGTTTATGAAGAAGAGTTTGAATTCTCAAAAGGGTTTGAGTGGTCGCCCGACGGGAAAAACATCGCGTTTTACAGGTTCGACGAGCGCAAGGTGAAGGAATATCAGCTTACCTACTACGGGGATCTTTATCCAAAGCAATACAAATATAAATACCCGAAGGCAGGAGAGGATAATTCTGTGATTGGGATTTACCTGTATCATGTTGGTTCGAAAATGACAACCCGGGTGGATATTGGGAAAGATACGGATATTTACATTCCAAGGATCAAATGGACCGGTGATCCCGGTACGCTGGCCCTTTACAGGCTGAACCGCCATCAGAATAAACTTGAACTGATTTTGGCTGATGCTGTTACGGGGGAATCGAAGGTAATTTATACCGAGGAGAATAAATATTACATCGAAATTAATGATCACTGGCGTTTCCTTAAAAATAACAATGGGTTTCTGATCTCCAGTGAAAAAGACGGGTTCCGGCACCTTTATTTATATGACATCGGCGGGAAACTGATCCGCCAGTTGACCACGGGGAATTTTGAAGTGCTGGATGTGACAGGGATCGATGAGAAAGCCGGTTTGGTATATTACACGTCCAACGAAACATCGCCCATGGATAAAGATCTCTGTGCGGTGAGCCTTGACGGGAAGAAAAAAATCAAACTCAATGCAAAACAGGGAACCAACTCGGCCGAATTCAATGCAACCTATACTTACTATATCGGGCGATGGTCGGATATCAATACACCCGCAACCATTGCAGTATATAAATCAGATGGCGCTGAAGTCCGCATGTTGCAGAACAACAGCAAACTCTGGGAGACGATGGTTGAGTCCCGTTTCAGCAAAGCAGAATTTTTTAAATTCAAAACCGTGGATGGAGTGGAGCTCAATGGTTTGATGCTTAAACCGCCTGATTTTGATCCCGGAAGGAAGTATCCGGTCCTTTTTACCATTTATGGCGGACCGGGTTCCCAAACCGTAAACAATGCTTGGGGAGCAGTATCATCGTGGAACCAATTGTGGGCGCAGCACGGCATCATCGTGGTTTCTGTGGATAACCGGGGAACCGGCGGCAGGGGGGAGGAGTTTAAAAAGTGCACCTACCTGCAGCTGGGTAAATTTGAGACCCTTGACCAGATTGAAGCGGCAAAATACCTTGGAACCCTCCCCTTTGTCGATAAATCCAGGATCGGGATGTGGGGTTGGAGCTTTGGTGGTTACCTTACCCTGTCGTGTCTGACCAAGGGAGCGGATTATTTCAGCTTTGGAATTGCCGTAGCTTCGGTGACCAACTGGAAATATTATGACAACATTTATACGGAACGCTTTATGCGAACACCTCAGGAAAACAACGCTGGTTATGAGGAGAATTCCCCCGTGAATCACGCTTCCAAACTGAAGGGAAACCTGCTCCTGATCTGTGGGATGGCAGATGATAATGTTCATCCGCAGAATTCATACGACATGGTAACGGCACTGGTTGGGGCCGATAAACAATTTGAATCCCAATTCTATCCCAACAGCAACCATGGAATTTATACCGGGAAAAACACGACAATCCACCTCTACAAACGGATGACCGATTTTATCCTCAGCAACCTGTAGCATGTTTACGTCACGTGTCGCGACAATAAATTGTTTTGGAAATATCGAATAAAGGTTGTACTTTTGCGCCCTAAATAATAATTAGTATTCACATTAACAAGAAAGTGAGCGAAAAGCATGATTATCGTACCTGTTAAAGAAGGTGAGAGCATTGACAGATCTTTGAAGAAACTGAAACGCAAATTTGAAAAGACGGGCGTGGTTAAAGAACTTCGTGAGCGTCAGAAATTTACAAAACCATCCATCAAACATCGGGAGGCAGTCAATAAGGCGATTTACATCCAGAAGATTCAGGACGCCGAAGCTGCGAAATAGCATCAGTTAAATTTTTCCAGGAAGAAATTTTGATTCAGGTAAAAATCATCGTATATTTATAGGATGATTTATTATCGGCTTAGTTCCTTTTTATTTTCTTAGTGACCGGTGAAGCAACGCTTTCTTGCATATCTGCAATACGAAAAACGGTATTCTCCCCAAACCGTAACTGCCTACCGGATCGATCTGGATCAGTTTTACGGATATCTTCATGCCTGTTATGAAATCGAGGATATTTACCTGGTCACCCATCCCATGGTCCGGTCATGGATGGCAGAGATGATGGAACACGGGATCAGCGCACGGTCAATCACCCGCAAACTTACCACGCTCAAATCATTCTATAAATTCCTCCTGCGAGAAGGCATCCTGGAAAGTAATCCCTTGCTGAAGCTTACTTCGCCAAAAGTGCCGAAACGGCTGCCTGTTTTTGTTGAAAGGGACAAGATGGATATGTTGTTGGATCACATTGATTTCGGGGCTGGTTATCCGGGGATCCGCAACAAACTCATCCTGGAGTTGTTTTATGTTACCGGGATGCGACTGTCGGAACTGGTCAACCTGAAAGAAACCGATCTTGATTTTCACCATCATACCATCAAGGTTCTTGGCAAGCGAAATAAAGAACGGCTGATCCCGTTTGGTAATAAATTTGAAATCTTATTAAAACATTATCTTGAAGAAAAGAGGAATTTATTCGGTGAAACAAATGCCTTGTTTCTGACAGATAAGGGAAAAATGATCTATCCCAAAATGATCTATCGCATTGTTACCGGATATCTGGGGATGGTCACAACACTTGAAAAAAAGAGTCCGCATGTTTTACGCCATACTTTCGCCACTCATCTATTGAATAACGGGGCAGAATTGAACGCGGTAAAAGAGCTTCTGGGCCATGCAAACCTTTCTGCGACCCAGGTTTATACACACAACACGATTGAAAATTTGAAGAGAATTTACAAACAAGCCCATCCAAAGGCATAAAAAAGGAGGTCGGAATGAATGTTAAAATTAACTCTGTCCATTTCAAGGCGGATAAAAAACTGGAAGCCTTTATCAATGAAAAGATGGAAAAATTGCACACTTTTTTTGAAGGTGTTATCGGCAGTGAGGTGATCTTGAAAATGGACAATACTGAAACACCGGATAATAAAGTTGCTGAAGTGCGCCTCTTGATTAAAGGGTATGATCTTTTTGCTAAAAAAGAATCAACCACATTTGAGGCAGCGATCGACCTAGCATCGGAAGCATTGCGAAAACAACTTGTAAAGCATAAAGAAAAAGTAAGAGGGAACTGATTTCTCCGTTGCAGAATTCCGGGAGAAGGCAACCTTTTTTGGTTGCCTTCACTGTTTACGGAAATGCACTGTTGATAAGGGTTTTCGAGTACGGTACAGAATTTGTTAATAAAAATGCTCTTTTTATAAGCATATTTTTTTAAAATCCTTGTTTTGTAATCAAAATGTTTATACTTTTGCAGTCCTTTTCAAAAAAGGGAAAGCGTGCCGATGTAGCTCAGCTGGTAGAGCAGCTGATTTGTAATCAGCTGGTCGGCGGTTCGAATCCGTCCATCGGCTCTGTATTCGGGTTCAAACGGGATCCGGATCAATTAGAAAATGTTCCTTGAATCATTGATTGAAGATCAAAAATTCATCATTTTATCACCTGATGAATAAATTGGGGGGATACCAGAGCGGTCAAATGGGGCAGACTGTAAATCTGTTGGCGCAGCCTTCGGAGGTTCGAATCCTCCTCCCCCCACAAAGCAGGTGATGAAAGGGTGAACCGGCAAGCTTGAAAGTTGGTAAGTTGGTAAGTTGGACAAATAACTTACGTGCTTTTTAACTTGCAAACTTGCCCACTTTTGCGGAAGTAGCTCATTTGGTAGAGCGGAAGCCTTCCAAGCTTCAGGTGGCGGGTTCGAGCCCCGTCTTCCGCTCTGTGAACACCTTCGCCTTTGTAGCTCAGGGGTAGAGCACTTCCTTGGTAAGGAAGGGGTCAGCAGTTCAATTCTGCTCAAAGGCTCACAAGACTCGGGTATCGGCGCATCGCAAGGCGCGTGCAATACTTCAGAGCAGTTGTCGAGACACACTGTAGTGCGTTTCAACTCCATAAAAAAAATGAAAAAAGAACAGTAAACCGATAAATTGTAATTAAACTTTGTAATTAAACTTTAATAAAATGGCTAAAGAAAAATTTTCACGCTCCAAACCGCATGTCAATGTTGGCACGATCGGCCACATTGATCACGGCAAAACCACGTTAACTGCTGCCATCACTTTAGTTTTGGCAGATAAAGGTTTATCCGAGTACAGGTCGTTTGACTCAATCGACAATGCACCGGAAGAAAAAGCACGTGGAATCACGATCAATACGGCTCATATTGAGTATCAGACCGCCAACCGGCATTATGCCCACGTTGACTGCCCTGGCCATGCCGACTATATCAAGAATATGGTCACCGGTGCTGCCCAGATGGACGGCGCTATCATCGTCGTGGCTGCCACGGATGGTCCGATGCCTCAAACCCGCGAACATATCCTGCTCGCACGCCAGGTTGGCGTACCCAAGCTCGTTGTGTTCATGAACAAATGCGACAGTGTTGACGATCCTGAAATTCTCGAGATCGTTGAAATGGAGATTCGCGACCTGTTGACTTTCTACGGATTTGACGGAGCCAACACTCCGGTTATCCAGGGATCAGCACTGGGCGGATTGAACAAAGAGCCAAAATGGGTTGATAAAATCATGGAACTGATGGACGCTGTCGATAGCTACATCCCATTGCCTTTGCGCGATGTTGACAAGCCATTCCTCATGCCGGTTGAAGACGTGTTCTCCATTACAGGCCGTGGAACCGTTGCTACGGGCAGAATCGAAACTGGTGTTATCAACACCGGCGATCCTGTTGACATCATTGGCATGGGTGCCGAAAAACTGAAATCAGTTGTTACCGGTGTTGAAATGTTCCGCAAAATCCTCGACAGGGGTGAAGCTGGTGACAATGCCGGTCTGCTTCTCCGTGGTATCGACAAGGATGCAATCCGTCGTGGTATGGTTATTGCCAAACCAGGTTCCATCACACCACACAAAAAATTCAAGGCGGAAATCTATGTACTGAAAACTCAGGAAGGTGGACGTCACACTCCGTTCCACAACAAATATCGTCCGCAATTCTACTTCCGCACCACCGATGTTACCGGTGAGATCCATCTCCCGGAAGGCGTTGAAATGTGTATGCCGGGTGACAACATCACCATCCATGTGGACCTGATTTCGGAAATCGCGATGAGCAAAGGTCTTCGCTTTGCTATTCGTGAAGGTGGCCGTACTGTTGGCGCCGGTCAGGTTACTGAGATCCTTGATTAATAAAACATAGCGGAATCGTGAGTTGGCGAAACGGTGAAATACCTGCTTCGCCGTCTCACGAAACAGCAAAATTTAAAGTTTAATTACACACGGGTGTAGCTCAACTGGTAGAGTGGCGGTCTCCAAAACCGTAGGCTGTGGGTTCGATTCCTACCACCCGTGCAAAACAATAGATAAATGGCTAATAATAAAGTTGTTAATTACGTCCAGGAAAGCTACGATGAGCTTATGCATAAGGTGTCCTGGCCTACCTGGTTGGAACTGCAAGGCAGCGCCATTGTAGTTTCCGTTGCTTCGCTGATCATCGCCATTATCGTTTTCGCGATGGATGAAGTTTTTAAAAACATCCTTTTGCAGTTCTATAAGCTCTTTTAAACCGTTCTGGGTTAATTTAGTTAAGTTAAATCATTAAATCGAGTATCAATCTCATTATCAGCATGACTGAAGTAACCAAAAAATGGTACGTGGTGAGGGCTATCTCCGGAAATGAGAAAAAGGTGAAACAATATCTTGAAAATGAAATTGTCAACCACCATCTCGAGGATTACATATCACAGGTGCTTATTCCAACAGAAAAGGTTTACCTGATCCGGAACGGAAAGAAAGTGAGCAAAGACAGGAACTACTTTCCCGGCTATGTGCTGATCGAAGCGACGCTGGTGGGTGAAGTTCCTCATATTATCAGGAATATTCCGGGAGTTCTTGGCTTCTTGGGAGCAAAAGGTGAAGCTCATCCACTTCGGCCTTCAGAAGTAAAACGAATTCTCGGGAAATTTGATGAACTGTCAGAACAGGGTGAGGAGGTCAACATTCCATTTATTATCGGAGAAACAGTAACGGTGATCGATGGCCCCTTCAACAGTTTCAGCGGGGTAATTGAAGAAATCAACGAAGAAAAGAAAAAATTGAAAGTGATGGTCAAGATATTCGGACGAAAGACCCCACTTGAATTAAGTTTCATGCAAGTACAAAAAGAGTAGAAGACGCACGGCAGTGCATCTGTATCTAAACAATAAGAAAAATGGCAAAAGAAGTTAGTGGAATTATCAAGTTACAGATCAAGGGAGCGGCTGCAAACCCTTCACCCCCGATCGGACCCGCATTGGGTGCCAAGGGTGTCAACATCATGGAGTTTTGTAAACAATTCAATGCCCGCACCCAGGACAAGGCCGGAAAAGTAATCCCGGTGATCATTACCGTTTACAGGGATAAATCGTTTGACTTTATTGTCAAGACTCCCCCGGTTGCCGTTCAATTGATGGAAGTTTCAAAACTTCAGAAAGGTTCACCCGAACCCAACCGGAACAAGGTTGCTTCGGTGTCCTGGGAACAGGTGCAAAAAATTGCGGAGGATAAAATGCCCGACCTGAATGCATTCACCATCGAATCTGCCACCAAAATGGTTGCAGGAACTGCACGCAGCATGGGAATAACCGTAACCGGTACCGCACCCTTTAAACGTTAATTGACCAACAATCCGTTGTTTAAAAGACCTCATTAACAACAATTAAATATAATAAAATGATAAAGCTGACAAAAAAGAGGAAGGTTGCCTTGTCGAAAATTGACAAGAATACCGTTTATTCGTTGGCGGATGCAGCTGCTCTTGTCAAAGAGATCAGCAACACCAAGTTCGACTCATCCGTTGATATCGACGTTCGTCTGGGGGTTGACCCCCGCAAAGCCAACCAAATGGTGCGTGGCATCGTGACGCTTCCTCACGGTACCGGTAAAACCATTCGGGTGCTTGTCCTTTGTACTCCCGACAAGGAGGATGAAGCTATTCAGGCCGGAGCTGATTTTGTAGGATTGGATGATTATGTAGACAAAATCAAAGGTGGTTGGACGGATGTTGATGTAATTATCACCATGCCCAGTGTTATGGCCAAGGTTGGTGCGCTAGGACGAATCCTCGGACCACGGGGATTGATGCCCAACCCAAAAACGGGGACTGTTACCATGGAGGTTGGAAAGGCCGTTAAAGAAGTAAAAGCCGGTAAAATCGACTTCAAGGTTGATAAGTTCGGCATTATTCACGCATCCGTTGCAAAGGTTTCCTTTGAAAAGGATAAAATTGTGGAAAATGCCAAAGAATTGATCAACACGATTATCAAACTGAAACCGTCTTCGGCAAAAGGTACCTACGTGAAGAGTATTTATATGTCAAGTACCATGAGCCCGAGCGTTCCGGTTGACCCGAAATCGGTTACCGCTTAATTACAGAAACCTGAGAGACAACTATCATGAAAAAAGAAGAAAAAACCCAGCTTATCGATTCCCTTGCAGCACAGTTAAAAGGAGCAAACTCCTTTTATCTTACCGATACTTCTACACTGAACGCAGCTACAACAAGCAGACTTAGAAGGACGTGCTTCAAGAAGAATGTTCAGTTGAGGGTGGTAAAAAATACTTTGTTGCAGAAGGCCATGGAACGTACCGGAAAGTCGTTTGAAGAGTTTTATCCGGTGCTTACAGGACCAACCTCCATTATGTTTTCTGAGGTTGCCAATGATCCGGCTAAACTGATCAAGGAATTTCGCAAAGCCGCCCTGAAACCCAGCCTGAAAGGTGCTTACGTAGAAGAATGTATCTACCTTGGCGACAATCAGCTGGATGTGCTGATCCACATCAAATCGAAATACGAATTGATCGGCGACCTGATCGGCCTTTTACAGTCCCCAGCCAAGAATGTTCTTTCGGCTTTGCAGTCGGGCGGGAACAAACTTTCTGGAATTGTAAAAACCTTATCAGAAAAACCTGAATAATCAAAATTTTAACGAAAGAGTAATTTTAGTAATAACCGTTCCGACAAACAGGAACACAAACAGTAATAAAAATGGCAGATTTAAAAGCTTTTGCAGAACAGTTAGTTAATTTGACAGTAAAAGAGGTTAACGAATTAGCAAAGATTCTGAAGGATGAGTATGGTATTGAACCAGCTGCAGCAGCAGTAGCTGTAGCAGCAGGCCCTGCCGCTTCCGCCGCACCCGAAGCTGAGGAAAAGAGTACATTTGATGTGATTCTTAAGTCAGCTGGACAGGCTAAGTTAGCCGTTGTTAAATTAGTAAAGGAACTGACGAGCCTTGGCCTGAAAGAAGCCAAGGAATTAGTAGATGCTGCACCGAAAGCGATTAAAGAAGGTGTTTCGAAAGACGAAGCCAACGCTTTAATGATCCAATTAAAAGAGGCTGGTGCAGAGGTTGAAATTAAGTAAGACATACGGTTCTTATACCTTAATAAAATCATAGATCTCTTCCAATGTGAAGAGGTCTATGGTTTATTTATAAAAATTAATTTCAAACCTTCCCGGTTAGCGGGAATTAAATATACCGACCTTGGCTTCAAAAAAAACCGAAAGAATTCGCTTTGGATCCACCAAGATCAAAGCTGAGTATCCTGATTTTCTTGACATTCAGGTAAAATCCTTTCAGGATTTTTTCCAATTGGAAACGAATCCTGAAAACAGGGTCAATGAAGGGTTGTACAAGGTTTTTACTGAAAATTTCCCGATTTCAGATGCACGAAATAATTTTGTGCTCGAATTCCTGGATTATTTCATCGACCCCCCACGCTATTCCATCGAGGAATGCATTGAACGCGGCCTTACATACAGCGTTCCCTTAAAAGCCAAGCTCAAGCTTTATTGTACTGATCCGGAGCATGAAGATTTTGAGACGATCATCCAGGATGTATATCTTGGCATGATCCCCTATATGACCCCCCGCGGTACTTTTGTGGTCAACGGGGCTGAAAGAGTTGTTGTTTCGCAGTTGCACCGGTCTCCGGGGGTGTTCTTCTCCACCAGTTTTCATGCGAACGGTTCTCAGCTTTACTCGGCCAGGATTATTCCTTTCAAAGGCTCCTGGATTGAATTTACTACCGATATCAATAATGTCATGTACGCATACATCGACCGGAAGAAAAAACTTCCGGTTACGACATTGTTGCGGGCGATCGGATTTGAAACCGATAAAGACATCCTGGAGATCTTCGGACTTGCGCAGGAGATCAAGGTGAGCCGGGCGGCCCTGAAAAGGGTGGTGGGTTCAAAATTAGCAGCTCGGGTTGTGCGGGCATGGATTGAGGATTTTGTGGATGAAGATACAGGCGAAGTTGTATCCATTGAGCGGACAGAGGTGATCATCGAACGCGAAACCATCCTCGAAAACGACCACATCGATCAGATCCTTGATGCCGGCATCAAAGCCATCCTCGTTCACCGTGAAGAATCCCACGCCACCGACTACTCCATCATTTTCAATACACTGCAGAAAGACCCGGCAAACTCCGAGAAGGAAGCGGTCGAATTTATATACAGGCAGTTGCGCAATGCTGAACCACCCGATGAAGAAACGGCACGTGGCATCATTGAAAAACTGTTCTTTTCAGATAAACGGTATGACCTCGGTGATGTTGGCCGCTACAGGATCAATAGGAAACTGAACCTGAGCACACCTGTTGAAACCAAGGTTCTTACTAAGGAAGACATCATTTCCATTATCAAATACCTCATTGAACTTGTCAATGCAAAGGCAGAGGTTGACGACATTGACCACTTGAGCAACCGCCGTGTCCGAACAGTCGGCGAACAGTTGTTCAACCAGTTCGGAGTCGGACTTTCCAGGATGGCCCGCACCATTCGTGAACGCATGAATGTGCGCGACAACGAAGTGTTCACCCCGATGGACCTGATCAATGCCAAAACATTATCTTCAGTCATCAACACGTTTTTTGGTACCAACCAGCTTTCGCAGTTCATGGACCAAACCAATCCGCTGTCGGAACTGACGCACAAGCGGCGCATCTCCGCCCTCGGGCCCGGTGGTCTATCCCGTGAAAGGGCAGGATTTGAAGTCCGCGACGTCCATTACACCCACTACGGACGGCTTTGTACCATTGAAACACCTGAAGGACCGAACATCGGTTTGATCTCCTCGCTTTGCGTTTATGCCAAGATCGACAAACTGGGATTTATCGAAACTCCTTACCATAAAGTTGTTGACGGAAGGGTTACCCTGGAAGAAAAACCAACTTATCTTACTGCCGAAGAGGAAGAACACAAGATTATTGGCCAGGCGACAACGCCAATGGATGACAAGGGAAATTTCCTTGAGGAAAAGGTGAAAGTCCGTTACCTGGCTGATTACCCCATTATTGAAAAAACAAAAGTTGACCTTGTTGATATAGCTCCTAACCAGATCGCATCCATTGCGGCTTCGTTGATTCCATTTCTGGAACATGACGATGCCAACCGTGCCCTCATGGGATCGAACATGATGCGCCAGGCGGTTCCATTATTGAACCCCGAAGCAGCCCTTGTCGGCACCGGCATTGAAGATGATGTGGCCCACGATTCTAGGGTGCTGATCAATGCGGAAGGCGATGGTGTGGTTGAATACGTTGATGCCAACGAGATCGTGATCAAATACAACCGCGATGAAAAAGAACGGCTGGTGAGTTTTGATGAGGATTCGAAACGGTATACGCTGACCAAATTCGCCCGTACCAACCAGAATACCTGTGTTAACCTGCGCCCGATCGTGAGAAAAGGCGACAAAGTTACCAAAGGGCAGGTGTTGTGCGAAGGATATGCAACCAAAGATGGTTCACTGGCCCTCGGGCGCAACCTGATGGTCGCCTTCATGCCCTGGAAAGGCTACAACTTTGAGGATGCCATCGTGATTTCGGAAAAAGTGTTGAAGGAGGATATTTTCACATCGATCCACATTGAAGAATTCACATTGGAAGTTCGTGATACCAAACGGGGTGTTGAGGAACTTACCAACGACATTCCGAACGTAAGCGCTGAAGCCACCAAAGATCTTGATGAAAACGGATTGATCCGCATCGGTGCTGAAGTGAGCGAAGGTGATATTCTCATCGGTAAAATCACCCCCAAAGGGGAGAGTGATCCGACACCGGAAGAAAAATTGCTTCGTGCAATTTTCGGTGATAAGGCCGGGGATGTGAAGGATGCTTCGCTGAAAGCGCCTCCTTCCATGAAAGGCGTCGTCATTGATAAAAAACTCTTCTCACGGATCGTCAAGGATCGCAAGGCAAAAGCCCGCGAAAAGGACGATATCAAGAAGCTGGATGATGATTACCACAAGGAGGTAGACAAACTCAGGACCAAGCTTGTTGAGAAACTCAATGTGCTCGTGAGTGGAAAGGTTTCCCAGGGAGTTTATAACAACTTCAAGCAGGAGATCATCGCCAAAGGAGCAAAATTTCAGACTAAAAGCCTCATGGATATTGATTACGTCAATATCAACCCGAATAAATGGACCACCGATAAGGAGAAGAATGACCTTATCAAAATGCTGATCAATAATTTCATTATCAAATTCAAAGAAATCCTGGGCGTTCATAACCGCAAGAAATTTGTTGCAGTGGTCGGTGATGATCTGCCGGCAGGCATTGTGCAAATGGCAAAAGTTTACATCGCCAAAAAGCGCAAGCTGAAGGTGGGAGATAAAATGGCAGGCCGCCATGGAAACAAGGGTATTGTTGCCCGTATCCAGCGCGAAGAAGATATGCCGTTTTTGATCGATGGCACCCCGGTGGATGTGGTTTTAAACCCGCTCGGCGTTCCTTCACGTATGAACCTGGGCCAGATTTATGAAACAATCCTGGGCTGGGCTGGTAAAAAACTGGGCTTGCGTTTCAACACCCCGATTTTTGACGGCGCTACCATCGACCAGATCAATGAATACCTTGATAAAGCAGGTTTGCCAAGAAACGGGAAAGTCTATCTCCATGATGGTTTATCCGGAGAACGGTTTGATCAGCCTACCACAGTCGGTTTCATTTACATGTTGAAGCTTCATCACATGGTAGATGATAAAATGCATGCACGTTCCATCGGGCCATATTCCCTTATTACCCAGCAACCGCTTGGTGGAAAGGCTCAATTCGGTGGACAACGCTTCGGAGAAATGGAAGTCTGGGCGCTTGAAGCTTTTGGCGCCGCCAATATACTCCTCGAAATTCAGACCGTGAAGTCTGATGATGTGATCGGTCGTGCCAAGGCCTATGAAACCATTGTTAAAGGAGAGTCCATGCCAACCCCCGGAATTCCGGAATCATTCAATGTACTGGTTCATTAATTGCGTGGCTTGGGATTGAACCTCACCTTTGATTAATGACTCCGGCGATGCGTCGCCATCTATATTGTGAATTTTCTGTTTTTGGTTTTCAATCGAAATATAAAATAATATGGCTTACAGAAAAGAGGGTCAGGTAAACAGCAGCTTTTCAAGGATCACTATTAGCCTTGCCTCGCCGGAAAAGATACTCGAGATGTCGAGTGGCGAAGTATTAAAGCCTGAGACCATCAATTACAGGACTTACAAACCTGAACGCGATGGGCTGTTTTGCGAACGCATCTTTGGTCCTGTGAAAGACTGGGAGTGCCATTGTGGCAAGTACAAACGTATCCGCTACAAGGGAATTGTCTGCGACCGCTGCGGGGTGGAAGTTACGGAGAAAAAGGTCAGGCGCGAACGCATGGGACATATTCAACTGGTTGTTCCTGTGGCCCATATCTGGTTTTTCCGCTCACTTCCGAACAAAATTGGTTCCCTGCTGGGTTTGCCCACCAAGAAACTTGAGGCGATAATCTACTACGAAAAATATGCTGTCATCAACCCCGGAATTAAAGCGGCTGATGGGATCAATTACCTCGATTTTCTGTCGGAAGAGGAATATTTCGATATTATGGATAAACTGCCCCAGGAGAATCAATACCTGGATGACTCAGATCCGAATAAATTTGTAGCCCGGATGGGTGCGGAAGCCTTGTGTGACTTGCTGGCCCGCCTTGATCTTGACAAGGAATCCTATGACCTGCGTGTGAAGGCCAATACGGAGACCTCCCAGCAACGCAAAGCGGAGGCACTGAAACGCCTCCAGGTTTTCGAATCGTTCCGTGACGGACAAAAACGTTTGGAAAACCGCCCGGAATGGATGATTGTGAAGGTTGTGCCTGTTATCCCTCCCGAACTCCGGCCATTGGTGCCATTGGATGGAGGCCGTTTTGCCACATCCGACCTCAATGATCTCTACCGCCGCGTGATCATTCGTAACAACCGCCTGAAAAGGCTGATCGAAATCAAAGCGCCGGACGTGATCCTCCGCAATGAGAAACGCATGCTCCAGGAAGCGGTCGATTCATTGTTTGATAATTCCAGGAAAGCAAGTGCGGTAAAAACAGAATCGAATCGTGCGCTCAAATCGTTATCCGACAGCCTGAAAGGGAAACAAGGCCGTTTCCGTCAGAATTTGCTTGGTAAACGTGTCGATTACTCCGGTCGTTCTGTTATTGTTGTCGGCCCCGAATTAAAACTGAATGAATGCGGATTGCCAAAAGAGATGGCGTCGGAATTGTATAAGCCCTTCATTATCCGTAAAATGCTTGAACGGGGTATTGTTAAAACCGTGAAATCAGCAAAGAAAATCGTCGACCGCAAAGACCCCGTTGTCTGGGATATCCTTGAAAACATCCTCAAAGGCCATCCGGTAATGCTCAACCGGGCTCCTACGCTTCACCGCCTTGGAATCCAGGCCTTTCAGCCGAAATTGATCGAGGGCAAGGCCATCCAGTTGCATCCGCTCGTTTGTACGGCTTTTAATGCCGACTTCGATGGTGACCAGATGGCGGTGCACGTTCCGCTTGGAAATGCAGCCATTCTTGAAGCACAATTGCTGATGCTTGCTTCCCATAACATTCTCAACCCGGCGAATGGCGCCCCTGTAACGGTACCATCACAGGACATGGTCCTTGGCCTGTATTACATGACCAAAGCCCGCAAAAGCGATAGCGTATTGAAAATGAAAGGGGAGGGAATGATCTTCTATTCTCCTGAAGAAGTTATTATCGCTTACAATGAGAAAAGTGTTGATCTTCATGCTATTATAAAGGTCCGTCATACATTTTATGAAGGCGGAGAAAAGGTAACCAGGATCATCGAGACAACGGTCGGACGTATCCTTTTCAACCAGGTCGTTCCCGAGGAATACGGGTATATCAACCAGTTGCTGACGAAAAAGTCCTTGCGTGACATCATCGGGCAGATCCTGAAAAAAACAGGTACCGCAAAAACAGCCAAGTTCCTGGATGATATCAAGGACCTTGGATTTAAAATGGCTTTCCAGGGCGGCTTGTCCTTCAACCTTGACGACGTAATCGTCCCGGCCATCAAGGAATCGCTTGTTGCTGATGCCCGGGCTGAAGTGGAAGAGGTGGTGAACAACTACAACATGGGTTTCATTACCAACAATGAACGCTATAACCAGATCATCGATATCTGGACCCATGCGAACTCGCAACTTACCGTGTCGCTGATGAACCAGCTGATCAATGACAAACAGGGATTCAATTCCGTTTACATGATGCTTGATAGCGGTGCCCGTGGTTCGAAAGAGCAGATCAGGCAGCTATCCGGTATGCGCGGACTGATGGCAAAACCTCAGAAATCCGGTGCCGGTGGCGGTGAAATTATTGAAAACCCCATTCTTTCAAACTTCAAGGAAGGGTTATCTGTACTCGAATACTTTATCTCTACACACGGCGCCCGCAAGGGTCTGGCAGATACGGCCCTGAAAACTGCGGATGCCGGGTACCTTACACGCCGGTTGGTCGACGTATCGCAGGATGTGATCATTTCCGAAGAGGATTGCGGTACCCTGCGTGGTTTGACCATCACTGCATTAAAGAAATCAGAAGAAGTAGTTGAATCCTTGTATGACAGGATACTTGGTCGTGTTTCACTGCATGACATCCACCATCCTCAAACCGGCGACCTGGTTATTACTGCCGGCAGCGAAATCACGGAAGAGATTGCACTTGTCATCGACAACTCCCCGCTGGAAGGAGTCGAAATCCGTTCGGTGCTTACCTGCGAATCCAAAAAGGGTGTTTGTGCCAAATGTTACGGACGTAACCTGGCAACCGGCATCATGGTTCAGAAGGGAGAAGCGGTCGGAGTTATTGCCGCACAGAGCATCGGGGAACCTGGAACCCAGCTTACCCTGCGTACTTTCCACGTTGGTGGTGTGGCGGGTGTGAACATTGCCAGTGCATCACGCATCGAAGCCAAATATGAAGGGATACTTGAAATTGACGAATTGAGGTCGGTTGACTATACCAACGAGGCTGGCGAAAAATATGAAATTGTCATTGGCCGCTCTGCTGAAATGAGGATCGTTGACCAGAATACGAGAATTGCACTTACCTCTGCGCATATCCCTTATGGTGCCAAATTGTATTTCAGTGATGGTGATTCCGTGAAAAAGGGTCAGCTGATCAGTGACTGGGATCCGTATAATGCAGTTATTCTTTCGGAAGTGCCCGGGAAAGTGAATTTTGAAAGCATCATTGAAAACGTCACTTTCCGCATTGAATCCGATGAACAAACCGGCTATCATG